>Ga0080013_1000610_pt1 | contig 50384 bp, 50 predicted proteins | sample ETNvirenome_6_85_FD_69236 | JGI IMG/M metagenome (GOLD analysis project Ga0080013, IMG submission 69236) | Marine viral communities from the Pacific Ocean - ETNP_6_85 (SPADES assembly) (version 2) | ecosystem: Environmental > Aquatic > Marine > Oceanic | place: Pacific Ocean | collected 2013-06-19
GGTGACTGGAATTGACACAATGATAAGGGTATAAGGAAGGTCACGACTAACTGGCGAAACAGTTGAAATGGCGATGGCGGCTTAGGCACCCAGAACCAACGGCAGAAGAAGCATGCCGTCAAAGCTTCGGTGGTAGGAGGAAATAATTTTAATAAGAGAGAAAAGAAATGACACCAGATGAACAATCCAAAGTAGAAGAATTTATGGAAGGTATAATGGTGGATTTAACTTATGATATAGTAACCAAAAAGGTTAAACTATCAGATTACATTAATACTGCTAAACAAGTCGTATTAAGTTACGACCCATTTGCAACAGGAGAAATAGATCAATCTTGGTTACTACAAGACTTGATAGATTACTACATAGAAATGGAGGAGTATGAGAAATGTGCAAAACTGTTACAAATGAAGATCAGTGTTGAAAGTGGTGAACTGGATTTAAGCGATAGGATCTATTTAAAAGACGAAGATTTTATTGATATTAATCCTGATATACAAACCTTGATAGCTTCACATCACTTAAACCGATATAATCTAAATTAGGAGTTATAAAATGAACGCAAACAAAAAAGATAAATTAATACTGCTCTTGGGTAAACTAGATGCAGTAGCTAAAAGATTAGATGACCGCTTAGTTAAAGGTCTTACTCAATCGAATGAAGTAAGAAATGTAATACGGGACATAAGACACCTTAGGAATGAGATACAAGAACTAATCAGTACAGAGTAATGAAGAAAAGACTTTTTCCACTACTAATAGCTTTTTCTGCACTTGCCGTATCTGGCTCTGCAGCATTCTATTCTGTGTTTGGTTTAAGTAAATTATTTGCTGGAGCAACCAAAGAAGTTATTATTATGGCGGGGTCTTTAGAATTTGCCAAATTAGTAGTAGCATCGCTATTATATCAATATTGGGAAACCATAAACAAGATATTAAAGGGCTACTTAATGGTAGCATGTTTTATTCTAATGGTGATAACTTCTGGGGGTATTTATGGATTCTTATCTGGAGCTTATCAATCAACAGCAGTTCAATCAGAATTATTAGATAAAGGATTGGCAGTACTTAATCAGAAACAAATTCGCTTTCAAGAAACAAAAGGCGATTTACAATTGGAAAAGAACCAATTAACAAAATCTATTTCGGATTTAAGAATATCTTTATCAAACCCAACTTCAGTTTCATATTACAGTGCAGAAGCCGAACAAGTAATTACAACATCAAGTAGTTCTGCAAGGCGGGCATTACAATCAGAATTAAAAAATGCAATTGTAGATAGAGATAATATTAATATAAAGCTAGAAGCAGTTATTGATTCAATCACAACAACAGATATGGCTTTATTGAATAAGGAAATATCTAATGAAGACCAAAGAGAGTTAGGCCCACTTAAATATTTAGCTAAGACAACTGGTTGGCCTATGGATAAGGTGGTTAATTATTTTTTACTTTTAATTGTATTTGTATTTGATCCCTTAGCAATTGCATTAGTTGTATCAGCTAATATGGCATTCGCTATGATAAACCCAAAAGTAAAAATGTCAGTACCAGACGGGATGGAATTTAATAAACCATATCCTATAGATGAAAAAATGACCTATCCAGCATTTGTAGAAAAACATTATGATAATGACGAAGTAATTACATTAGATGGTGGAGAAATAGAAGTCACAGTTGAACCAACGGAAGAACAGATGAAAGAGGCCTATCCCCAATTATATGAAGTGTATGGCGAAGAATTACAAAAAGACTATAAAGACTTAAAAGTCCAATATAGCAAACAATCAACAATCCCAAATAAAGAATTTGAAAAGTTAATTAATAAATATACAAACTATGGCAAAGAAAAAGAATAAGACTCTAGCAGTAATGGAAGAATCAGAACATATAGTAGAGTATCGAAAAGGTTACAAATGGCACCACAGACCTGATGCAACATATAGATATATGTCTTGTAAAAAATGCGGACAAATGGCCACGGTAGGCGAAGAATCTACAGCAGTAACATGTTCAGATTGTGTAAATGAAATGGTAGAACCTCCACAATTTACTTCTAGAAGAATAAGCTCAGGCAGACCGGCTGGCTGGCATTTTATGGCAAAGTATGTAGATAAAGAAGGGAATGTATTCTACAGAGGAAAGGAACAGCCGAAGCTTAAAGGAAAGTTTAAGGAAACCGTTATAGAAAAGAAAGAAAAGATTTCCAAGAGTGAAAAGTCTGCAATGATGAATTCAGCCAACATAAAAGTCCACAAACTTAAAAAAGAGCTAAAAAACGCAAAGTTGAAAAAGGATATAAAAAGACTTACTAGGGAAATTACAAAGCTGTCTAAGATAGGCAGAGGAAAGATTCCAAGATCTAAAATGTTTAAGTAAAATTATTTGGATATGTCGAAAAAAAGTCTTATATTGCATTAACAAAGAAACCACCTAGTATAGGAGAAGACAATGGCTCAAGATAAACTTATCTATTTAAGAGGCGATGAAAGCCGAGAAGCTGATAAAATAGAAATGGACATCCCAACAAATTTAAATGTAAAAGAATTCAAACTTGTATGTAGAAGATTAGCTCTATCATTAGGTTATGGAACAGATTCTGTATCTAGAGAATTTGGTAAAGATAAAGAAGTTGGAAACAAAAAACAATTAAAATTATTATTCGATTAAAATGAAACGATACTTACTATACACACTTACAGCTATAGTTGCGGCATTATTTTTTGTATATGCACTTACATATAAAAAAGAAGTAGAACTTCTTAAGCGTAATGTTGAAGATAAATCCCTACATATAGACTCTCTAAGAAAAGAATTACAAATATTAGATTCTACCTATAGACAAATTCTAGATTCATTACCAATAGGTCCCCCATTAGACACTATTGTAATACGAGATGATTATGGAGTTAGGAAACATCCAATATTTGGGAAATATCAAATGCATTCCGGTGTTGATATGATTGATTCATGGCATGATACAGTATATGCAACTGCATCTGGAGTAGTTAGATATGCTAGTTGGAATTATGGGTATGGTAGATGTATAGAAATAGAACATGCTTTTGGATTCACAACTAAATATGCTCATTTACATAAGTTATTTGTAAAGAAAAACGAGAATGTTACTAAAGGTCAAGCAATAGCCTGTATGGGTAGCACCGGTGATGTAACAGGACAACATTTACATTATGAAATAGAACACAACAACAAATCAATTGACCCCTTACCCTATATTAATTGTAACCCCATAAATGTTAAAGCAACAATGTACCATCCAGTAAAAATGCAATGCGATGATAATCCATTAGAAACAGCTGATGGTAGTATTATCGACCCCTATAAAGTATCTGATTGGAATTGGATAGCAATTAGCCAAGATATGCTAAAAAAGAACGGTGGCATTTTTAATTACGGAGATCAAGTATACATTTGTGGAACACATAAAGACGGTTTATATACTATACACGATTGTATGCACAAAAGAAAAACAGGGCAAATAGATTTTTTAGAAAATATAGGAACAAAACAGTATAGATATAAAACTATCGAGTTATACGCAATAAAATAAAAAGAAAACTATGAATTTAACAGAAGAACAAATACTACAAAATTGGAATACTTTATTAGAGGTGATTACTTCCAAGTTTAGAGGAGAAAGAAGAACAGCCCTATTAAAAATGTATAACGGACTAGCAGAAAGAATGATGTTAGCACCAGCATCCGGTATTGTACACTATCACAACTGCTTTGCTGGTGGATATGTTGACCACGTATTGCGAGTTTTGTCTTGTGCAAAGCGTATAGATTCTCAATGGGAAATAATGGGAGCCGAGATATCTCACACAGATGAAGAATTAACCTTTTCTGCATTGAATCATGACTTAGGTAAAATAGGAGATATGCACCATGATTATTATATACCAAACCCCTCTGAATGGCATAGAAAAAACCAAGGTAAATTGTACAAATTCAATCCTGAACTAGATTATATGTCAGTACCAGATAGGTCTCTATTTTTATTAGCCCAAAATGGCATTAGTTATTCTTATAATGAAGCAATGGCAATTAGATTACATGATGGTATGTATGATGATGCAAACTTTCAATACTTGAAAACGTTTAATACTGATAAAGAGATAAAAAGTAACCTACCAACTATACTACACCATGCAGACCATATGGCTTCTAGAATTGAGCATGATAATTATAAGAAAGAGATTGGTAATAATTTAAAACCTAAACCAAAGAGAAGACAATCTACTACAAAAATAGATAGTGCCAATGAATCTGCGAATGATTTATTTAAAGAATTTTTTAAGGAGTAAAATATGATATTAGATATTATATTAGCGGTCATATTAGTATTCTGCGGTTTTATAGTTTATAGGCAAGACAAGACTATAAAGACGCAAATAGATTATATAGACGAAATAGAAATAAAATTGTTAAACAATCTAAAAAATGTATCAGAAGCCTATGCGATGTTAAAAGCAGCAGATGAGAAGGGCGGCTTTGAATCTGATGATGAGATTGGTGAAGTATTTAAAACAATTAAAACTATAATTGCAGACTTGGAGAAAGAAATAAATGAATAGTCCTGTTGATAACTTTTATATTGAATTGGCAAAACCGAAAACTATAGAGTTAACACCAAGAGGTAGACCTAGAAAAACAAAGATGTATTTTACACAAGTAACTGAAGATGCAATCATTGCCTATAATGGTGAAAGCAACGATTTAAAAAGAAACAAGATTTGGAATGAACATATAAACCAACCAATCTTCAAACTAGCAGAAAATATAATAAATAGATTTAAGTTTATGTATATGGATGGAGGAATTGTAGAAGTTAAATCAGAAGTAGTCTCATTCTTGTTAACAAAGTTACCAAAGTATACTTCTGAAAAAGGAAAAGCTTTTTCATATTTTTCTATTGTAGCAAAGAACTATTTAATACAGAATAATAATAAGAATTATAAGAGACTAATAAACAAAGCAGGAGTCAACCATATAGATTGGCAAAGAAACATTGGAAATGAGATGTTTATAGAAAGAAGCCGAGATGGAGTATTAGACTTCATGGACCAATTTATAGATTGGTATGAAGAAAGAATAGATGAAAAGTTTAGATTAGAACGGGACAAAGCAATAGCATATGCAGTAATGCAATTATTTAGAACTAGAGAAAATATAGAGACATATAATAAAAAAGCTCTCTATATATTGATAAGAGAGATGACTGGAGCAAAAACACAGTATATTACAAAGGTAGTAAAACAAATAAAAAAAGAATATGAAACCCTCTTTATTAAATACCAAGCCAGATAATTATAATAAATAGTAAAAGGTTTACAAAGAAAGGTTTCTAAAAAGGTTATGGTATTTAGACTCCGAAAGCATGTTAATTTTAATATAAAAATAACAAGGAGAATTATATGAGAAAATTAATTTTAACTTTAGCTTTAGTATGTGGAATTGCCGCAGCTAATGCTCAATCAACTGGAGACTGGTACGTAGGAACAGGTGACGTAGCAAATACGGCTTGGACCGAATGGTCAGTTTCTCCAACAATCGGATACGGATTAACAGACAACCTAATGGTTGGAGCATCTGTATCACAAGCTGATTCAACAGCAGATATGGAAATGGACTTCCATGCAAGATATTACTTCGGTGGATATTTTGCTTATGTATCAACTGACGGACTTTCTACGGAAGGTATGTCAATTGGAGCTGGTAAACTATTTACCCTAAGGAACAATATTTATGTTGATCCAAAGGTGGTTTATAACACAGAGGATAAAACTACAAACCTTACATTAGGGTTTGGGTTTAAATTCTAAATACCCATAAAGGGTCAACATGCTTTCAGATGGCAATTTTGCCACAAAACAAGTATTACAGAATAGGAGAATACAGATGGATAACGTAATGAAAATGATTACAGGATTTTTCGGTGGACTAGGAACTATATTATTAGCAGTTCTTCCCGTAACAATCTTATGGTACGTTCTAACAGGCGGATCAGTATTTGGAATGGACGTAATTGCTAATTTAACTGCACTTATAGAAGGCTTTGGTAACGGAGGCTTTGTAGGTTTAGTTGTATTGGTAATTGTGATGTCGTTCTTTGTTAAGAAGTAATAAAAGTTTTAGATAAAATAAGAGGCCTGGGGTTTAATAGCTCCAGGTCTTTTGTTTTGCCACAAATACTCCCCCAATTAGTCATTATTAGATATTTATAATAAAGGGAAATAGCATATGGATAAAGAAATATTCAAAGGGAAAACGTTCTCTGACTTAATGGAAGATATATACACAAACTCTATAAAAAAGGAGAAACAGATATCTGCATTAATAAAAGACCTGCAACCCATGATAAAAAGTATAGGCGATGCTACTGTTATAGTTCCAATTATAAAGGACTACTTGGAAGTTGGTGTAAAGAATGATGAACACCTAATAAAGATGGCAGCAATCGTACAAAGAGCTCAAGCAAGAGGCGAATCAACAGAAACTGGTGGAATGCTTTTAACTGAAGAAGAAAAAAAGCATTTATTAGAAACGGTATCAGAATTAAATATGGAAGATAACGAATAATGCAAGACATAGGTATAACCTCTGATTACTCAAGTAATGATAGGGGCGAATTAGCTTCCAACTCTTTGGGTCTATTTTATGGTAGAGTGAGAGAAGTTCTTTTAAATGAAGATAATCGTTCTAGCGGTAGAATAGATGTATGGATAGCAGAATCAAGAGACGATTATGAAAAAAATAGTTATGACCTAGTACCAGCATTCCCTCTTGACATTTATAACTTCACATTACCAGCAGCCAATGAATCTGTAATAATTATTAGAGGAGAAAGCGGTCGTTATTATTATTCCTCAATACCACCAGTTAATTTCTATGACCAAATAACCGTAGACAATGAAGACTTAGTTGGTGCTGATGGTAAAGAGAATGTAAAAGTCAATTTGCATAACTATGAAAGCTTTTTAATAGATGATGATAACGGAACACCAGTTTATGGCACAACTCTAACCGAAGACTTTATAGCAGCAACTGATATTGTCAAATCCAGAAACGTTAATGAGGGGGATCACCTAATACAGGGTAGATATGGAAGCTCTATAAAGTTCACTTCTAAGAATGAATTAAATGAAACTCCTTGGAGCTTAGAGGGCGAAGATGGCCAACCGGTAATTGCTATAAGATGTGGCCAAGAACAATTAGAAGATCCAACAACAGATAACTCTTTTATATATTTACTATCAGATCAATCCTTTGATTTTGGAGATATAGAATTCTCACCTGAAAGCGGAAATGTTGGTGAAACTATGGATGCCTATGTTGGTGGACAAGTTATAATAGGAGCAGACAGATTAACGCTTCTATCTAAAGCTGATGATATATCTATATCTTCAAAAAGCTTAGTTAGTATTTCAACTGCAAAATGGGCAGTAGATATGGATGTACTTATGGATCAAGTAAAAGCTCTGGCAACACAACTAGATGCTCTCTGTGCAGGTAAGGCAACTTTAGTTACTGGAGTAGGTCCAACTGGTGTTGGTACAAATACAGCAGACTGTGCAGCCATCAAATCTGAAATAGAAGGAATGGAACAGTAATGATAGATTGGACTGGGTTAGAGTCTAAAACTAAAAATTGGTTTGAAGATCTAAGTGAAAAGACCGAAGACGATACAGCAAAATTCCTAGCAGACTCTTATGCTCAAGCTGTATCAGAAGCTGTAGACCCAATGGCCAATGCAGTAGTACCCCCTAAAACAGAAGCTGGCATTGAACAAGCCTGGTCTTTAGCCTTTAAAACTCAAAAGGCATCACCTACAAAACTAGGGCCAGTAAACTGGGTACTGGTAGAAACTAAAATAATACTATACTGGACTGCAGCAATTTTTTCACAAGCGATACCCCATCCACCAACAGTTGTACCAGTAACAAACTTGGTAACAGTACCAGGAACACCGGGAATAGCTCCAGCTATAGATAAAGCTTTCAAACAAGAAGAAGCCGGAAAGGTTGCAAAAGAATTAGTTACTGGATATAAGAATCATGCTAAGACTATAGCTGGTGTTTATACGGGTATAACCCCACCTGCAGCATCTGTAACAGTTCCTGTCCCTTGGGTGGGAATAAAATAGCCTTTAGTGATATTTATATATAGAAAAGGTTTATAAATAAGGAGAATATAATGACAAAAAAAGACTTAGTACGTTTAATTAGAGAAGTAGTTAAACGGGAAGTAAAAACACAAGTTAATACTCTATTAACTGAGATGGAAGTAAAGAAAAATAGTAAGGTCTCTATAAACGAATCTATAGAACAACCTGCAGAGGACTTTCCAACTATAAAACAATTTACATCTGCAGATGCAAGAGCTGGATTTGCATCACTGCAAAATGGTTTTGGCAATACCCCTCCACAACAACAAACTGATATAAACGGAAAACCCGTAGACCTTCAACAGTTGGATCCTAGCTTAAGCAAAGCTCTAACAAGAGATTATTCTAGTTTAGTAAAAAAGATGGTAAAGTAATAAATGCCAAATGCGCCAATAAATATTAACCCTCTAGACCTTGAACCGGATATAGCCATAGGTATTAATTTACCCATGGACAATTTCAATGGACCAGGCCTACAGAGTACATATTTTACAAAGGATCAGGTTAAAGCTAACATTTTAAATCTGTTTTCTACGATGATAGGTGAAAGAGTTATGCAACCAGCATTTGGTACATATCTATACCATTTATTATTTGAACAAGATACAGCTCACCTAAAAGAAAAAAGAATCAGAGATGAAGTTGATAGAGCCTTAGGGATTTGGATCCCTCAAGTAAAAGTTACATCTGTTTCATTCCCAAAAATTACAGATGAAAACAGTATAAGTATAACAGTATCGTATAAGATACCAAACTTTAATATAGAAGACGAACTAACACTAGAGGTACAATAATATGGCATCTAAAGATATAAAATATGTAGGAAAAGACTTTGATGGATTCAAGAGTAATCTTATTGAATTCGCCAAAAACTATTTCCCAGCAACGTATAACGATTTTGACGTAGCATCGCCTGGTACAATGTTTATTGAAATGGCTTCGTATGTGGGAGACGTCCTATCATATTATACGGACTATGCATTAAAAGAGAGTATGCTGCATAGAGCAACAGAAAGAAAGAATCTATATGACTTAGCTCAAGGATTTGGGTATAAGCCAAAGATTTCAGTTGCAGCATCATGTAAGTTAGATGTATATTTAAAAATTCCAGCCCTACAAGTATCAACTGGTAATAATGCTTTTGGTGGATCATCCTCTGTACCGGATTGGGATTACGCACCAATTATAGAAGAGGGTATGGTTATTAAAACTGACGGTGATATAAGGTTTACAACAATGAATGCAATAGACTTCCAAGCATCGTCCTCTATGGATCCAACTGAAGTAAGTGTTCATACTATAAATGCTACTACATCAAACCCAGAGTATTATTTATTAAAGAAGTCTGTAAATATAACTAGCGGGGAAATACGAGAAACAACCTATACTGGAAATAGTACAAAGAATCAAAGGTTCACAATTAATGACGATAATGTAATAGGCATAAACACAGTAACAGATGGTGACTCTAATGCATGGTATGAAGTACCATTCCTAGCACAGGATACTATATTTGGAGAGAATGTTAATAGTGCAGCATTTGACCCTTCAACAAATAGCGAGAAGTTTGCAGTACCATATATTCTAACATTAAAGAGGACACCTAGAAGGTTCATAACAAGAATATCAGATGACGATAAGCTTACTTTACAATTTGGTAGTGGTGTATCTACTTATGCTGACTCTGTAATATTACCAAACCCATATAATGTTGGTACAAACTTACCGGGTTCAACAGATAACCTAAATAAAGCATTTGACCCAGCAAACTTTATGAAAACTAATACCTATGGTAAAGCTCCAACAGAAGCTTTAACTATAAATTATACAGTAGGATACGGGCTATCAAGCAACGTTTCAACTGGTACAATCACTTCAGTAATTTCTAAAACTATTACTCAAAATTCAGATGATGTAACTAGTGGCTTAACTGCCATAGTAGAAGCATCACTAGCAGTCAATAATCCCGAGCCAGCAAGAGGTGGTAAGTCACAAGAAACTATAGAGGATATTAGAGAAAATGCTCTAGCTCATTTTTCAACTCAACAAAGAGCAGTAACTAAGGAAGATTATATTATAAGAACATATTCAATGCCTCCTAAATTTGGATCTGTACCAAAAGTCTATATAACAAATGATACTCAAATAGATATGAAGACTAGAGAAGAGGTAAATAACCCACTAGCTCTAAATCTTTATGTATTGGGCTATGATAAAAATAAAAATTTGGCAAATGTAAATTCTGCATGTAAAAGAAATCTAAAAAATTACTTATCACAATATAGATTAATGACAGATGCTGTAAATATAAAAAATGGGTATACTATAAATATTGGTTTTGATTTTGAGGTAGTAGTATTAGCTGGATATAATTCTAGAACCGTAGTTTTACATTGTATTAATAAGTTAAAGGAATTACTACATATAGAAAAAATGCAATTTATGCAACCAATAGTTATAAAAGATTTACAATTAGAACTATCAAAAGTAGACGGGGTACAATCTGTAATGAAGTTTGATATAAAAAATAAATGGAGAACTAGTTTAGGTTATTCTGGTATTAAATACAACTTAGAAGAAGCAAATAAAGGTGGTATAATCTATCCTTCTAAAGATCCTTCGATATTTGAAATAAAATATCCGAATGAAGATATACAGGGTAGAGCAACAACCTATTAAAGGATAACTATGATATATAACATTTACCCAACAAAAGATGCAACAGTCTATTCATATTCATCAAGTATGAATACAGGAAACGACCAGATCTTAGAAATAGAAAAAACGATTCCAGTTGAGGGGGGAGCAAAATACAAAGCCAGAACCCTAATACAATTTGACTGGGCAACAGCCTATACAGAATTAGCAACATTACCAGGAGCATTCACAGCATCATTTGGAGCTGGCAGTTTTTCTTCTGATCTAAAGCTGCATACTACAGAAGTAAAGAATATACCCTATACATATAAATTAGAAGCACTTAGAACAGATGCATCTTGGGATATGGGAATAGGTAAAAGAGTTCATACACCAATAACAGAAAAGGGAGTTAGCTGGGACTACAGAACTTCCTCTGGGTCAAATGCTTGGTCTACTGCTGGAGTAGGAATAACCGCCGGAGCTAATATACAAACGCAATCTTTTGAATTTGAATCTACAGATATAGATATAGACATTTCCGAATCAGTAGCAGTATGGCAATTAAGCACTAATAATAATACTGGTTTGCTTTTAAGAATTACATCTAGTCAGGAAGATGACACCTTGGAGTATGGTCAATTAAAATTCTTCTCAAGAGACACTAATACCATATATTCTCCAAAGCTTCAAATAGGATGGGACGATTCAGTTTATTATACTGGTTCTATGTCTCAATCTACTTCTGATGAGATATTAGTTTATATAAAGAATAATAAATACGAATACAAAGAAAGCGAAGTAGTAAGATTTGAAGTTAGAGCAAGAGATATCTATCCAACACAAACATATGCAACAACTTCAGCCGCATTAGATACTTATTATTTACCAACGGGTTCTTATTATTCTATAAAAGACGCCGAAACAGAAGAAAGTGTAATAGACTTTTCAGATTCATATACAAAACTAAGTTGTTCAGGCTCTGGTCATTACTTTGATTTATCAATGAATGCTTTAACTTCTGAAAGGTTATATAAATTAATATTAAAAGTTAATAGTAGAAATTATGATGGACAAGTAGAGCATTTTGACTCTAATCATCTTTTCAAAGTAATTAGATAAAACCAATGCCAAAAAAACAGCTAACAGCAGAAGCAATTGCAAAGATCATAGAGGAGAATAAAAAAAATTTTAAATACTCCCCTTTTGATTTTGGAGAAGTTTCCGAACGGCTACAGAATGCAGCTAAAAAGTATAATAAACTAAAAGAGTTAGACAATGCTACTTTAACCCCCCAGGGTAGATTGGTAATAAGCAATAAAAAAGAAGTACAAACTGAATTAAATGTAAGCTCTAAAAGAGAATACTATAGTAGAGCCTCTTTTGAAAATACCTTCGATACAGAAATTGTACAGCTACTAACAGCAGAGCCAGAAGAAGATAAAACTCCTCCACCGCCAACACCAATCTACCAACCTCCCCCAGCACCGACAGACGTTAGACTTGCAGCTATTAATCATCATTGGTCAATGGATGGTAAAAGAGGTAGAACTGAAAAAGATTTGCCAGAATGGAAGAACAATATACATCCCCTAGGTAATAATCCAAAGGGAGGCTATTTGATAATACCAGACGACCATCCATTATTTTTTCTATCACACTGTGAACCAAAAGAAGCAAGGTCTTCGTTCAATTATGAATGGAAAGTAGATGGAGAGATAGTATCAACCTCACCATCTTTCCATATGTACAATTGCTCAGACCAAGGTCAGGGGGTAGACGATTGGCACAAAGAGAATGATAGGGCTTGGCATACACATTGGAGAAACCAGCCGGACGTAATGGTTGAAGTTAGAGTTTGGAATGAATCTGGAGAAAAGAAAGCAAAAGCACCTTATCGATGTGCATATAATGTCGGCAGTATTGATAACCTAGATGATGATGGTAAACCTTTACCAAGATGGAGATGGAAGGGAATTGCATATTTTAAGGAAAAAGAATGGATGAAAGGGAATCCTGAATACTTAACAGATTACACGATAGATCAACAATATAAACCAAGAAAAGTAGTTCTAAGGCAAATTAATATAAAAGACTTTGAAGAAACAGTTTATAAACGGGCTTCAAGATTTGCCCCTAAGCCATGGTCCACCAAGCAAAAAATGGAAGTGTCACTAGATAGAGTTAGGGTCCAAAGTCTACATTGGGGAAGAAGTCGTAAGCAGTGGAGTAAACTATTTGAGAAAAAGCATAAAGAAAAAATAAAGAACTATGATAAGAAAAAAGAGGATGCAAAACTTCCAAATCCCTATAATCTATATAATAAGTGGGCAATGATGGGAGTGATTTATTTAGATGATACAAAGGTTACGCTAAATGATCTCTGGTCAGGCTATAATGCCGATGGGTTTGATAAATACGACTTTACCAATTTTATGAGACTGGATAAAAATGGAAATACGGCAAAGAACAGCAAAGGCAACAATAGTACAAAAACGGAAGACGGATCAACAGCAATGGAAAGACTTGGTAATGAAATAGCAATAACTATACCAACTAGTACATCAGCAAAGATAGGGTTCAAATTTGGATATAAAAAATCTGGCGATGGTTCTACTAAAGATTTAAAATATTTATATTGGGATGCAATGAAAAACATAAGCGTTGATAAAAATTCCCCCGAGATTATATATGTAGACCTAGATGCACGAGCTGAAGAAATAGTTTTCGACTCAACAGAATATAATTGGAAAGGCGAAGCAAAAGATAGGGGGAAGTTTAGAAAGTCACAAGCAAAGAAACAACTAGGAAAATGGAAATCAACCTATAGGACAACCCTTGGGAGGTGGTTATAATGGCAAAAATCCCAGAGCAATTAATAGCCGAATTTGATGGTAAAAGACACGATAAACTTCGGTCTTGGGAAGGAGTACTACCGCATAGAGAAATTAGCTCCCATGATTATCTATATGTACAAATCTATTCTGGAGAAGAACTACTAGATGAAAAGTGGATCCAAATTAGTGGTAATAAAAATTTAACTATCAATTTCTCAAAAGCCTTAGCTATAGAATGGTATGACTTATTAGTAGAGGATCTAGGCTACTCAGCTGGAAACTATAGAATAGAGTATTGTGTAAAAAGAAAAGCTGTATGGCCTAACGAGTATGTTAGAGTCAATGAAATTTCCAAGAATAAAATGGAGATTAGAGTTGATGCAATAAACGAAGATGCATTAGTAAATGTAAGATCTCCATTAATAGGTGGTGAATATTATGCTCCACTAGATATCTTTCATGAAAAAGTTGGAATTTCAAAAGGTGTAAATTGGTTTTATGATGAACATCACAAAGATGAGACTTTAATAATAAAACTTAGCGATAAAATTGAAAGAGATATTAAAGTTGGAGATGAAATAGAACTTTGGGATGAAATAGTAAGTACCAAAGAATTAGAGCTAATACTAGAAATAGATTTACCAAAAGGGCTCGAACCATATACAGAGTTAAGAGGTCCAATGATAACTCTAGATGTTAATTCAGAAGTTGGGAAACCCACTGAATTACAATCTTGGGATGCAATCCTAACTGGTTCTTCTGATGTTAATGAAAGTTTAACAGCAACAGTTTTATCTAGTTCTACGGGAGCAGAATTAAATATTGATTATAGAAAATTTGAGAATTTCATACACTTTAGTTCTGCAAAAGAAAGGATGACTAACTTTGAATACAAAATGTCGCTAATAGAATATTACGCTTCTAAGTCTTTCGAACATTCTTCAGGTTTAAGTGGTGAACCCTCATCATCAGTAACTGCATCATCAATCTATGTTTCACAATCTTCAAATTATAGTACACAAAAGGAAAATATAATAGGATCTTTTGATGGATTTGAAAACCATCTCTATAACACATCTGGTTCTGGTACAACAGAAAATTCTATTACTTACTACTCAACTACTTGGCCAAAGTATGCTAACCCAGCAGGAACAACAGCATATCCAAAATATATAAACTACTCAGTAACTTCATCAGAAGCTCAATCATGGCTAACTGGTTCATACGATTCAGGATCAAGATATGACGAAGACAATGTAAATCTTTTAAGAAAAACTATCCCAGCTATGCATAGATCAAATTCAAGTAATTCTGGATTTGTCCTATTCGTAGATATGATAGCACAACACTTTGACATTTTATATAATTACATAGATAGTCTAAAATCTCAAAGAAATAAAGATGAAGCACTAAACATTGGTATTTCAAAAGATTTATTATTTGATTCTTTAAAAGCGTTTGGTTGGCAACCGAAATCTGGTTTAGATTTAGAAAACATTTGGCAATATTGGTTGGGAACTACAAGAACTGGTGGGTATGCTGGCCCAGGAACAACAGCATGGGATGCAGACTCGCTTGGTCAATACCCTTCTACTGCAACAACTTCTAGCGCTTGGTCTACTGAACCATTTCCAAAAAGAGATTTAGAATTTGAACCTCTTTCGAGGATAATGAATAATCTACCCTACTTATTAAAAACCAAGGGTACTACAAGAGGCTTAAGAGCTTTAATATCTTGCTATGGTATACCAAGTTCATTTTTCAAAATACAAGAATTCGGCGGACCAGATCCAAATAGACATTCAAATGCAACTGGTTCTCATCTAAGAGAATTAGATATTCAAAACCACTCATTGCAATTTCAAGGGGGAACCTATGCCAATGCAAGCTCACACAATTTTATTAGTGGGGCGTGGGGAGGTGATGATGTCCAATCTGTAGAACTAAGAATTAAAACTAACTATCAAAACTCTCAATCGATATTTTCAACTTGCCAAAACCCATTACCAGCAGCAGCGTCTAGACAGCAGCTTTTTTTAATACCTTCGAAATCTGCTGGAGATCCAGATACAGACTATGCCTATCTTAAATATTGTTTTTCTTCTAATGATTCTTCAACTTATAGCTCTGCTTCATTAGGCAAATTACCAATATTAGATAATGATTGGTGGACAATAGCTCTAACCAATAATGCAGCAGGTACAGTAACTGTAACTTGTCAAAAGTCGCCGGATCATGCTGGTGGTGCAATTACTCATAAAGATACAACTCAGCTTTCTTATGTTCATGCCGATAATGGTCACGGCTGGTCATCTACTGCAGTAGATATAATGATGCTAGGACAAGCTGAAAATGTAACTAATACAGAATTCAATGCATCCGCATCAAACCTAGACCCGTTTTCTGGTAGCATGCAAGAATTTCGTATGTGGTCCTGTGAACTAGATGCTGATGCAATAGATTGGCATACAAAAGCTCCAACCTCTATTTATGGTTTATCCTATTCTAGTTCATACTCAGATCTACTTCTTAGATTACCATTTGGAACAGATAATAATATAGACCATCATACAGCCTCTGTTAATACATTTACTTCAACACATACAGATCAATCTAAAACTGGCTTTATGACCTCTACTTATTATATGACTGGACATTTTGAATGGGAACCAGAAGAAGAAACTTATTTTATACAAACACCAAATTCTTTTGGTTTAAGATCGATTTCAAATAAAATTAGAATAGAAGATAATACTGTCAATGGTACTTTAGAACCATTCGACTCACAAGAATCAAGCTCTTCAGATACAAATCCAATAGACCTACCAGACTTATACGTTTCTGTATCCCCTCAGGATGATATAGATATAGACGTAGGCCTACAGTTTGGAGAATTCAAATTAGACGATTATGTTGGAGACCCTAGAGAAGCAAGATTAACAGAGTATGCAAATCTTAGGAATCTTAGAAATGATTATTACAAAAAGTTTTCAGGTCCACAGAAGCTACAAGCTTATATTAACACATTACGATACGTAAATACTGCATTATTCCAACAGATAGATTCAATGCTACCAGCAAGAGGAACAAATGTAGTTGGGCTAATGATTAAACCTACTTTATTAGAAAGGTCAAAGGTTGCATATGAACCTTCTTTCTCTTTCCAACAAGTGCAAAGGCTTGGTAAAACTAATCATGATCAACAAAATTTAGAGCATTATACTCAAAGTATAGATTGCTTTAGCTATGATAATTTACAATATACAGATGACTATGATGCAATGCAATATACATTTGATAATGATGGTTCATATGCAAAGCAATGGTTTTCAACATTAACAGACACTATAAGGACTGATATCGGTCATTCTCCAAATAGGTATAGTATAAATATTGCAGGATTTCATAGTTCATCTGGCGTAGCTAGAGATACTAATTTGGATGGTTCTCAATTAACTATGTCTATAGCTGGAACAATGCCATTTGCATATGACCAACCAACACCTAAAGACTATTCTAAAATTAGGTATTACTATAGCTCTTCTTTAAGTGCTTCTTTACATAAATGGTATTCATCATCATATGAACCTGTACAAATTGTACAGCAGGATATTTTTGCTGGGCTTTATAACTCCTTTGTTGGTGGTTGCAAAATGACTTCACTAGACTTTAATGTAGATAGCTCAGACACAATAGACGGTGGACCTGTAGTAGAATATATAGAAGGAAACCCTAATACACTAATTAGTACTAACCCAGGCTTATCTGGAGACCTATTAGTTAGATAAAAGTAAAGAACTTAGATATTTATTAAAGATAAAAATAATAGAGGAATTTAATTATGGGATATTTAGACAACACCACTTTAACAGTTGATGCAATACTTACTAAAAAAGGAAGACAATTGTTATCTGAGGGTGCATTAGAAATTACAAAGTTTGCTTTGGCCGATGACGAAGTAGATTATAGATTATGGGATGCTGCTCATTCTTTGGGTACCAATTATTATGGACAAGCAATAGAGAACATGCCACTACTTGAAGCTTTTGCAAATGAAAATCAAATGATGAGGTATAAACTCATCAGTTTACCAAAGAATACAACAAAGTTACCTTTAGTACAAGTTGGTCAATCGTCAGTAACACATACAAGACCTGGTTTACAAACAACTTTAACACCAAATACAGTTAATATAGCTAATGGTAATAGATCAGCAGGGTATACTTGTATATTATCAAACTCTGCAATAGCATTTTTAAAAGTGGCACCTGGTGGAAGGGTAGATCAAGAATCTTCCTTCTCTGCAATAGGAGACGATGCTGCATCTTCTGTTTCTGTAGTAGGAACTAAGTTTGTATTAACTGCTAAGACTGTAACTGTAAATACAACTACAACTATAACAATAGTTGGGAATGAAACAGGCGGATCAGTAACTATACCATATACAGTAAATAAAGATCCTGAATTGGATATAGTAACTAGCGCATAATAGGGATGAATAAATGATCAAAAAATCAAAAATAGATAAACAAGCATTAATGGAATCTAGGAGATTTAGGAGCTTTAGAGGTATAACCACTAAAACTTATAATAGATTTGACAATGAAGACGTAATAGAATCTGATGTAGCAAAAGCTATAACATCTGCTTTATGGTCTGATAATGATAGTACTATGACTACATTTCACACCTCTTCAACTCAATCTCCATATCCTTCAACTTCTCAATCATATCAAGCAGAAATCTATACAGTAAACCCTGCAACTAATACATCTTCATCAGTACAATTTAATATTGCTTGGGGTCATTATGCAGGATCAGGCTCGATAACTTCATCTGGAGCTTCTGATCAAGGTAACACTCCTTCAAAAGCAGTATATACTTCTTTTGCAAATCAACTATTAGCAGCAGGAGATGACAAATTTACTATAGACTCTGTTGATAATAATTATATGTATTTTATTACTGTAGCACGAGCTAGGTTTAAAGAAAAGATGAACCCAAATGGTTGGCAATTAAATCTAGATGTAGGAGCAAGTAAAACTTGTCACTTAATAGATGATAGTAGATATAATGCTAATTCATCAACAAATGGTAACAGAGTATACAATATTATATCTGGTACATTAGGGTCAGGTCAGTCTCTTACTACTACAAAGATGGGTCTATTCTATCCAGACCTTGGTATATTAGCTATATCTCAAAAGAATATAAACGTTATATCTGGTTTTGATATAGCATCTACTGTAACAGAGAGTAATTATTCAGTAACACCAGTTGACCCCTTTGTAGATCCGGTAAAAGCTATGTTTACAGCTATATCTGGTTCTGATGGTAAGCTTTTCCAAGGTCGAGCAGAAGAAGATATTTCTTCTACACACTATTTTGTTAGAGTCAAAAATTCAGAATATAACTTTTCTAATAATCCAACTTTCTCAACCTCAGTTGGTCAATTGCAAAATTCAAATATGGTTGGTGATCCATCTGTTTACATTACGACAGTTGGTTTATATAACGACGAAAACGAATTAGTTGCAACTGCAAAGTTAAGTAAACCTTTACTAAAAACATTTGCCAGAGAAGCTACAATTCGAGTTAAACTTGATTACTAACAGGTATAGGCCATGATATGTCAGAAATTTTTAAAACATTCACAGGCGGGGAGAAAAAGATTACCCCTGCTGTTGCTCATAAAGAATGGGTAATACCACCAAGTGAAACTTCCAGTTTGGGTATTAACTATTTTGAAGGCAAGCATTATAATTATCTAATATCCAAAACAACTTCTCACATATTTAATACAGAGGACTCACAATTTAGTTCCAACGAATCATCAGTATCAACCACTAATCATGCAGGAACTATTTATTATAAAAAGTTAATGCATGATAGCATAGACCATTTGTATTATGGTGAAGAAGACACTCCTGTAACTTCCTTTTGCAATGATGCTCCTCATTTATTAGATAAACGCTTATCAAGATCAACAAAAATTATATCTATACCTTCTGGTATATTTGGAGAAAAAATAAAACCTGGTACACTAGAATATAGTTGTTCTGCATATGTACTAACTGATGATGGAAAGGGCAATCTCCTAAACACAGCTGATACTACTGGTTCAATTGCAATGGCGGCAATCTCTAGTTCTATACTATTTACAGATTTTTCAGATTCCTGGAGAGCCTTAGGGGGATTATCAATAGCAGCAGCAACAATACCAACATCTTCTATTTTTATAGAGGCTGCCAGTGATTACAAGGGAATGGCCCATAATATGAATTATTCTTCTGGTTCTACATCAATAGCAGGTGGTTATACTGGAGAAGCTATATTCCACGGGTCTCATAGTTTAGAACCAACTCATTCAATAGATAATCCTTCTAATAATTCTTATATTAGAATTGCTGGGTCAAAGGGTTTAGATTTAGGTGATGATTGGGCTATTTCTTTATGGGTAAATATACCACCAACACAAGCTACTACTAAAAGTTATAGTGGAAATTATGATAATTCTACTAATAACAATTCAACAAAAATTAGAAATCTAAAGGATAGAGATAGAAGTGTTATTTTTACAACTAGAGAATGGTGGAGTCGGAATTGCCCAATGGAAATCTCAGTTTATAATGACAACCACGCAAGCGAAGGTAAACTCCGTTTAGATTATAGAAGCACAACCTCTGGCTTTACTACAGGCTCTACATCAACAGCAACTTATAATGATGGAGCATGGCATCATTTACTAATCAATAAACCTTCTGGTGATAATTTGTATTTTTATATAGACGGAATTGCAATCTCTAATCTAAACTACATCCCAGAGGGATTCAATACTAAAGCTTCAAGCGATATTTACTTAGGAGCTAGGCCTTATGGCTATAAGAAAACCTATAAAAATCCAAATACACAAAAGTGGAATACTGTAAAAGATCAAAGAAATTTTATAGATCCCTTTTCGGGTTCTATCTCCAATCTTAGAATTTATGATGCGTCAGTAAATACTTCAACTATTAGCGAAATCTCTAGCAGTGTAGATCAAACTAATATAGTTGGAAATGTATTTTATGAACATGGAATTGCAACAGTTACTGCGACTGGAACTACTGATAGCTCTCAATTATACGACCATGCTTGGCCAGCAGCAGATTCAACTTTAACTTTCAAAGGTACTCATGCTATAAAAGAACACCTCTACCTTTGTAATATATTAGATGGCGAATTTAACTCAACTTACAACCCTACAGCTAGGGAAAATTACGATATAGAAAATGATAACTTACAAGCATATACAACTCATTCAGAATTTAATCCTTATATAACTTCAATAGGGCTATATACAGATAAGCATGAATTAGTAGCAGTTGGAAAATTAGCACAACCAATAAAAAATCAAGATGATTACGATAATACATTCCAAGTAAGGTTCGATACAACAGTCTAAAAATATGAGTCATTGGTTATACAAAAATAAAATACTAGAAGAAGCGCCGGAAGGCGTATTCGGATTTGTTTATTTAATTACAAATATTAAAACTGGAAAGATGTATATAGGTAGAAAGTACCTAGGTAAAACTCGTAGAGTAAAGCAGAAGGGAAAATCTAGAAGAAAGGTCATAAGAAAAGATTCAGACTGGCGCACATATATTGGAAGCTCCAAAACTTTACAAGAACAAATAAACAAAAATAAAAAAACATTCAAATTTGAAATACTAGCTTTTGGTAAAACTAAAGGCCAAGTAAATTATATGGAAGAAAACTTACATCATAAATTTCATGTTGCAAGTTCAAGTAAATTCTACAATGATTGTATAGGTCCAAGAAGATTTGCAAGAGTTAATTTGGATAAAGCAGTTATAAATCAAATAGATAAAATCAGTTTATAATTTGGATAAGTCGAAAAAAATTGTTATATTGTACTAGATGAAAAAGTCAAGATTAAAGCGGCTACTAGCTGCATTATTAGGAAGAGGTACTGAAAAGAATAAAGGTGACGTTTGGCACAAATGCCCATTTTGTAAACATCCTAGAAATAAATTAAGTATAAATTTAATAAGTGAAAAGTGGCATTGCTGGCATTGTAATGCTAAGGGTAGAAAGCTGTTTGTATTACTTAGAAAGCTAAATGCCTCTAAATCTAAAATTGAAGAATTAAATGATATACTAGGTGAAATAAGCTTCTCTGTTACAAATAAAAAAAGAGACGATTATGTTTCTCTACCATTAGAGTTCACTCCATTATTAAATGGCAACTTATCTTCTCCTCATTATAAGAATGCAATATATTATTTGAAAAAAAGAGGGTTAAGTAAAATAGATATATTACGCCATAATATAGGATATGCAGAAACTGGTGAATATAATGGAATGATAATAATACCAAGTTATGATAATACTGGTACAGTTAATTATTTTGTAAGTAGAGCTTTTTATAAAACAGACTATAAGCATAAAAATCCTAATGTCTCCAAAGATGTAATCGGTTTTGATATGTTAATAAATTGGGAAGAGACCATAAATTTAGTAGAGGGGGCATTTGATGCAATTGCTGTTGGAGAAAATTCTATACCTCTATTTGGAAAGATCCTACCAAACTCTTTAAGCAAAAAGATAATAGAGAAGAAAGTAAAGAGAATAAATTTGATACTAGATAATGACGCAATAAAATCAGCAATAAAGCATTCAGAGTTTTTTATTGGAAACGGAATTGATGTACATCTAATAGAATTGCCTGGGAAAGATCCTAGTGAACTTGGAACAAATGTTGTTAAAAGTTTAATACAAAAATCAGAGAAGTTAACATTTGGAAAAATAATGGAGTATAAAATAAATGCAGCATGTTAAAGTAGAGTTTGAAAGTGTCGATAAAATATTACACATTGCAGATATCCATATAAGAAATTATCAAAGGCATAAAGAATACCGCTCCATATTTAAAGAGTTATATAAGGCAGCTAAAGCTTTACCACAAAATTCTTTAATTTATATAGGAGGTGATATCGTACACAACAAGACTGACATCTCGCCAGAGCTAATAGAATTAACCTCTGAATTTCTGAAGAAGCTAGCTAACATAAAACCTACTATACTTATCAAAGGTAACCATGACACAAACCTAAACAACGATACAAGACTAGATACCCTCTCACCAATAATAAAGAATCTTAATCACCCAAATCTACACTATTTAGACAAGACCGATATATACAGGATAGCTGATTGCAATTTCTCAGTATTTGAAATTTCAGATGATCATAAGAATTATATTAAAGCAAAGGCTATCTCTGGGGATAATAAAATCGCCTTATTCCATGGAGCTATAGATACTTCAGCTACAGATGCTGGCTTCAAAGTTGCAAACGAAGATCATAAAATAAATATGTTCAATGGCTATGACTTAGTTCTACTTGGCGACATTCACAAAAGACAATTCCTAAATAAAGAAAAAACCATTTGTTACGTGGGAAGTTTAATACAACAAAACTTTGGAGAAGTTTATGATAATCATGGATATATAATATGGGATATAAAATCTAAAACCTTCACAGAGCATAATATAAAAAATGAATATGGCTATTACACCATACACATAAAAGATGGAAACATAAATCAAAACCTAGGAGACATTCCAAAATATCCACGATTAAGGTTCAAAATTATAAATACTACTAAAGCCCAAATAAAAGAGGTGGTAAAAGAAATACGAAAACAATGTAAAGTACAAGATGTAATAGTAATTAGAGAAGATAGAATAACCGGGTCATCTAAAAATAAAGATTCTAGGAGAATTACAAAAGATGTTCGTAATGTAGAATATCAAAATGAAATGATAGAAGAGTATCTAAATAAGAATCATGATATTGAACCAACTATCCTTAGCGAAATAAAAGCCATAAATAGAAGTTTAAATAAAAATCTAAGTGATGTTGAAGTTGGAAGAGGTATAGACTGGAACCCAGTTAAATTTGAATTCTCTAATATGTTTTCATACGGTCTAAATAATGTAATAAATTTTGAAGCTCTAACTGGTCTAGTTGGTATCTTTGCCCCAAATCACATAGGAAAATCTGCATTGCTTGATGCTTTATGCTTTTGCCTATTCGATAGATGTAGTAGGGGTAAGAAAGCAGATGATATAATGAATACAAAAAAATCATCATTCTCTTGCAGATTGCATTTCAAAATAGAAGAGATAGATTACTATATAGAAAGAAAAGCAAAAAGAAGAAGAAATAATACTAAAGTTAGAGTAGATGTTAATTTTTGGTATATAGATGAAGGAGGTGGAAGAGTAGATCTAAATGGAGAGCAGAGAAGAGACACTGATAAAAATATTAGAGGAATAGTCGGAGAATACGAAGACTTCACATTAACAGCTTTATCTGTACAAAATAATAACACTGGCTTTATAGAAAAAACACAAACAGAGAGAAAAGAATTACTTTCACAATTCCTAGATATAACTGTATTTGAGGAATTATATCAATTAGCAAATGAGGATATAAAAGAAGTACAAATACTATTAAAAGACTTTAATAAAACTGACTACGATTCAGACTTAACTGAAGCAGAGATTGAATTTGGCTCTGCAAGTATAACTCATAAGAAAAACAAAGATTCTGTAAGTTCAAAGAAGAAATCTATTAAGAAAGTAAACGACAGCATACGAGAAAAATCTAAATTATTAAAAAGAGTTAAATCTAATTTGGATATAACTGAATTGCTAAATAGTAAGAAAGCGTTTGATGGTGAAATTGAAATAGACTTACAAAAACTAGAAAAGTACAAAAACTATGCAAACCAAAATAAAAAGTCATATAAAAATATTCTTTCACAATTATCTAAATTAAATATTGAAAAAGCAGAAGAGCAAAAAAAATTATATATTATAGAAGAAAAGTTTTATAATAATAAAAAACAAGAATTAGAATTATTAAAAGCTTCTGCAAAATCAAAAAAAGAAAAGCTTGATGCTATTGGAACATTTGATCCAGATTGTGATTTTTGCAAAAACAATTCATTTGTTAAAAGTGCTGAAGTATTGAAAGAAGAATTATCTAAAGATAAAATAAAATTTCTTGCTCTAGGTTTAGAAATAAATAAATCAAAAGAGAATCTAAAAACTTTAGGAGGGTTTGAAGAAGCTATAACTTTACATTCAAAACTAGAAAAACAGCAGTCAACTATACAACTATACCAATCAGAAATAAAGGTCAAGACTGTAAATAGGAAATCTAATATCAAAACAAGCAAATCAGAGTTACGCTCTATAGATAAAGATATAAAACGATATTACGAAAACGAAGAGGCCATACTATTTAACAAGAAAGTTAATAGTGCTATAGAAATATTAGAACTTGGCATTGGAACGTTAAAGGATGAATTAGAATTATTAGAAAATACTATGCTTTTATCTCATTCTAGTGTTATTGTATGGGAATCAAAAATCAAATCTATAAATGAAACCATAGAGAAAGCACATCAATTAGAAATAAAATTAAAATCCTATGAATATTATTTGGAATCCATCCAAAGAGATGGCATACCCTATGAAATAATTTCAGAAGTCCTTCCCCAGATACAAGACGAAGTAAATACCATCTTATCACAAATGGTAGAATTTACTATAGAGTTTGAAGTAGATGGCAAAAACGTTTTAACTTATATAGTTTACGATGATACTAGGTGGCCACTAGAATTAACTTCTGGCATGGAAAAGTTCATATCGTCTTTAGCAATAAGAGTAGCATTGATAAACGTATCAAATTTACCAAGGCCAAACTTCCTTGCAATTGACGAGGGCTTCGGTTCATTAGATTCTGACAACTTAAATTCTATGGAAAGCATGTTTAGCTATCTAAAGTCAGAATTCGATTACATCATAATAATATCTCATATAGAATCTCTAAAAGACGTAACAGATTCTCTAATAGAGATAAATAGGAAAGGCGATTTCTCCAACGTTATTCACTAACTCTATATTTATATATGAAACTTTAGATAGACTATAGTTGATATATGGGAGAATAACATGATTCGTAAAAAAAGCTCAAGAAAGTATTTGGCTGAAGAGCCTGTTCTTATCGTAGATAATAAATACGAGTCTAGATATTTCGAAGTATCTGATATGCCTTCATTCTTCCATGCTGGTAAAAACATGTTCCGCCTAAGTGGTAACTCTGATATGTTGGTAAGGGGTAGCATAATAGAAATAGAAATTATGCCGGCTAATGGTCTCAACCCAATCTTCCACACAGTAAATAATTATACAGATTCAGCTAATAGAAAATTGATAACCGTTTGGGTCTACCCGGATGATATGACAGGCCTTGCAACTGTTACTATAAGAGGTATTGCTAGGAAGAGACCTGGTGGTAGAAGAATATATGGTTCTTGGGCAGGTAAACCCAATGTCAAATGGGAAAGGACTCTATATGTAGACTCTAATAAACCAAATACAACTCCTATAATATTTGCCAAGCAACCTAGGATTACAATCTCAGAAAACATAAAGCCCTATCTTAGTGAATCTTTTGCGGTAGTAGATCCAACTCAATATTTAGACAAAACAACAAATACTGTAACGTTTATATATAGCCATGTCGGCGGGATGATGGCTGCAGGAGGAACCGGAACAAATCCGTTTTTAGATGAGCAAAACCCCAGTCTAATACCACCGGAAACACAGATAAGCCATTTTGGAGGAGGAGGAGGTGGCGGATTAATGTTTTCATCTTCAATGTTGGGTAGTGAAATGAGATGGGAAAGCCCAACTGGTTCTTGGCCAGGTCCAATAGTTAACGGTATTACACTTCCATATACAATACCAATGAATAAACTAAATGGCGAGCCAAATACAACAGATTACACAGCTTCAATTATTGAAGTGGTTAATAATTATTCAGCAAAGCTTGATAGTTCCTATAATTTTGAATATTCATGGACTATGCCTGCCGGTGAAATAAATGCAGGAGCATCTTATATACACAAATACGAACCTAGTAATATTCCAGGATTTAGCCAGGCTTATTATTCTATGTCTCACTACATACCACCAATAGCATACTCAGAAAACACTTATAATCTAACTTCATATGCAAACATAATACTTGCAAATATAGATCCGATGTGTGGAGATGTATATAGGATAAAAACTTCTATGAAATCCCATGGTCTACAAACATGGGACCTACTTGCAGATGAGATTGTAGAGAAGAGAGAGCTACTTGCTAATCCAGCAAATGTATATAGACTAGAAAAAATTGGCTATTTTACAACACAAGATATAATAGATACCTATTGGGCAGCTACTGCTTCATTGGCAGGATCTCCTACAGAATTGAAAGCCGATTCTGAAGTTATAATGGGAGGGATGATTATATCTGGGTCTTTAGGACTATCAGAATCAACTCCACGTGGTAATCAATATGTAAAAGCTCATTGTACAAAACCTCTAGATGTATATAGAAATTGTGAATATACAATATCTTTTAAAGCTCGTGCATATGGAGAGCTTGATAATGGGACAGAGGTGGGCAGAGAATATATGCAAGTTTATATATCTGGATCTGGCGTTGATTACGACCCAATTGGTACAGCAACACTTGGTAGAAGATTAGACAATGGAGAAATGAGATCACCACCAGATACTAGTAAATATGGAGTTAGTCAACGTTTTGCAACGGCGGAGAATGCAGAAAATGAGCAGATGGGAGGAAATGAGATGGGTAGTTCAACGTCAACTGTAACACCAACTACCAGCTATACCATACCAGATATAGGTAAAAATGCAACGCAGGCTTATGATAGAGATAGTGTTGTATATTCTTTTACAGCCGATCATGATGGACAAGTTGTACCAGTATTTGCAGTAAAATTTGGAAAGTGGATAGTTAGCAAGGTTTCTATTAAAGCATCAAGTGAAAAAGGCTTTACACCAAATCATACAATAATTGAGGGGAGAGTACCACAGTACCAAGAAGACGATAAGCTAGATTTCAAATTTGAATTTTTTGATTCCAATGGCGTAAGAGCCGAGTTGATACTAATCATGGAGAATCTCGATTTTGCAGGAGGAAATACTTATATTAATGGAGAGGGATTTTTAGGAGAAGGAATAATTTTTGATGGAGAGATAGGAGAATAATAAATGGCAAACTTAAGAACATTATCATATCCAGGTTTCGAAGCAGCAAGTTCATCTTTAGGGCCTGGTGGTTGGATGTTTTGGTCTGGTTCAAAAACTTTAACTGGTTCTGGAGCTGCATCAGGGAAAGATACAACCTATGCAGGAGTTGGTCTAGAAGCAGTGAATAATTCTGAAAGCTATTTTAGATACTCTGCTTCAGCTGCTGGTTCTGGTTTAGACGTTAGAACCAATTCATTCTTTTTAGGATCAACAGATTCATTTATATCTGGTTCTGGTGATGGAACAATAGCAATATCATCTTCATACTTTGAACTAACTAATCTAGGTACAGTTACAATGCAAGGAACTATTACCGCAACAGCAGGTGCAATCGGTGGTGCAACCATTGATGACGATTCATTAGCATTTTCCCCATACTGGAGAATATCAGCATCCAATGCAGCAACAGATCCTGTATCATTTATTTCATCCTCAGGATTTAAAGTTTCTGCAGATGGTAGAATAACTGGTTCTGAAGTACTTCTTGGTGATAAGGGAGGTGGTAACTATTTACAATTTGCTGGAAGCACATTAACCGTGCAAGGAACTATAACAGCTGACAATATAAGAACTCCGTCCTCAATTGATGGAGCTCCATCAACAGTATTAAATGCTTCCTCATCGATAAATTCAGATGGGTATGCTAGATTTGCATCAGGGAGTATTGCAGGATGGGAAATTGCAAGCACAAGATTAGTTTCCCCAAATGATAGACTAGAACTAGACGTTGAAGGTGGTACTAATCAAATTAAAATAGCAAAGACTTCTGTAGCCGCTGATAGTGCTGATTATGTCAGAATGTACTATTCAGACGTTAATAACTTTGGAATACAAGGAAAGGATGGCGGCAGTCAGATATTTCATTTAGGTTCAGACAATGAAATTGCAGGATGGACATTTGATGATGAAAAACTAACTGGTGGTAACATGATCATCAATAAAGATGGTACAATAGAATCGGACGGGTTTGTTTCAAACTTAGCAGGTTCAGGCTTTAGATTGACAGCAGCATCTGGGGGATTCCTTGAAGTAGAAAACGCAAGAATTAGAGGAACTCTATCAACAGCTGTATTTGAAAAAGAATCGGTTAATGCAGTAGGAGGTCAATTGTATGTAGCAAATTCAACAATAATAACTGGTTCAACTTTTGCTACATTGACCTCTGGTATTGAAGAACCTTCTGGTTATACTTCATCTGCATATCCACCAACAGAAACTACTATATCTTGCGTAAACGTTTCAGGATTTGCAGAAGGAGAAATCATCTCCGCCAAGAGAATAACTACCACAGGATTCTCAACTGAATATATGAAGATAGAATCTTCTTCAAGATTTGCAGCAGATGAAAACGATTTAACTGGTGCTATTTATGTAGAGAGAGGTCTAGGAACTTCATATACAGGAGTATCAGGATCTCTAGGCGATTCTGGGTCAGCAGCCCAATCTTATACAGGTTCTCAAGTAATTGTAAGTACTGGTAAATTAGGAACAGGATATGTTAGAATAAATGCAAATCCAAATGACCCTTATACTCCATATATAGATATAGTAGAAAGAACTGGTTCTGAGGTTTATGATGTAGATCTAAAAGCAAGACTGGGTGATTTATCAGGAATAACAGATTACAGTTTCTCAGATGGAGTTACTGGTTATGGTTTATATACTGGAAACGGTTATTTCAAAGGAAAGATAGAAGTCTCATCAATAGCATCTCCACCAGCTGCATCTAAATTAGTTCATCACTATAAATTTAACGGTGTAAGTGGTAGTCAATTTTTAAGTGCATCAAATGCAGCATTTAGAAATGATGGAACAGGAGATAATAAATCACCGGTATCAGCATCTGGTTATTATAACAGCACTCCAAACACTGACCCTGTATCTCAATCGTATTATACAGACGGAGTTTTCGGAACAGCTGCATTAATAAAATGTAGACCTGAATCATTCAGATTCAAGGATCACCCTGCAAAGTTTGGTCCAGTAAATAATAATTCTGGTTCCATTTCATGGTGGCAAAGAGTTGAAAAGTTTGATAACTATTCAACAATCGATAATGCAATGGGTGGAGGATTCGGATATAATGCAGATTCATATGATAGCTTTATAGAAGTCGGTTATAACAAGTTAAGATGTCAAGATACTGATGGAGACTGGTACGCCCTCTACAATCCAATAGATCCTGAAACTGGAGTATATGCAATTAATCATACAGCATCAACTGAAAATGGGAATACCTGGAATCATTTCGTAGTAAACTTTACTGGAACGGGAATGGAACTATACCGTAATGGTGTAAAAGGGACTGGAGCTGATTGGGGCGATGCTAGTGATGGAATTGTATTCGATAGAATTGGTCATGCATACGGCCAAAACATTGGACAAGCTCCATGGCCAACATCAAGTTTTGATGATGTAAGAATATATGATTCTGTACTTACAGAAAATGAAGTACAAGGTTTATATACTAATGCTGATGGTGGTGGAACAATCATAGATGGTGGTAGAATTTCAACTGGGAAAATAGAATCTACCAACTGGGCAGCATCAGCTGGTTCAGAATTAGATTTAGATGCAGGAACATTTAAACTAGGTGGTAGTACAAATTCCCCATTTTCATGGGACGGCACGGATCTAAATATATCTGGATCATCTGTTACTTTGGAAGCTCCAACTTTCTTTATGGGAGATTCCGGAACACAATTTATATCTGGGTCAAACAATCAGATAGAAATATCATCTTCTCAATTTCACTTACAAACTGATGGAAGTATAACAGCATCAGCTGCATTAATAACTGGTGACATTACAGTAACAGGAGGAGGTGCAACAGGGTCAATATCAGACTTTCCTTCCAACGCCGGATTAATAGGATATTATCCATTACATGATTCACCCGTCTCACCTGCAGGATATAAAAGAATATTAGATTATTCTGGACAAGACAATCACTCTACAGATGCCGCAGAAGATTTAGGAGTATTTGTATCAGGATCAGCAGCAGGTCCATTAATGGGAGCAATGACATTTAATGGAACAGATACACAGGCATCATTTGGTGATATATCAGATTATAATTTTGTACCTAGTGGTTCATTTGCAATATCATTTTGGGTAAAACATGATACTAGTACAGCAACTGAATATTCATCTCTTGTATCAAAATATGGTTTAGGATCAAAAGGATTTGATTTTGTATTAAATAACGGTCACCCAACATTTTATGTAAGAGGAACTACTAATTTAGGATTAGCTGAAGCCGTAAATATACGTGATGATGCATGGCACCACTTAGCAGTAACATGTGAAGCGCCCATTGCTGGAGGAGTTGTCCTTAAACTATATAGAAATGGAGAACAAAAAGCATCTACAACTGGTACTTGGACAGCTACTGTATCAGACCAAGGGTTTAAAATAGGAGAAAGAAATACCGGCGGTCCTGCATTCCATACAGGAGAAATGGGTGAAGTTAGACTATATACTGGATCAGCTGCATTAACGGCAGATAATATACGTGCATTATATAATTCTCCATCAGGTCCACCTACATCAACTATGATAAGTGGTGATAAAATATCAACTGGTAAAATTCAATCATCAAATTGGGCTGCTGCTACAGGTTCTCAAATAGATTTAGACGCAGGAACAATTAAAATGGGAGGCTCATCTAATCCAGCCTTTGACGTTACTTCTACAGGGCTTGTGACAGCAACAAATTTTGGAAGAAACACAGTAACAGTACTTGCTGATGGAACAAATTTAGCTAATTATGCTAAATCAGTAGCAGGTGGAGTAAATTTAGTATTCGATGGTAGTGAAGGTGGAGACATATGTATGCATATGATATTAAAAAAACACCCAGGAGATTTAATTAAAGGGTTTGATTTACCCCAATCCGCAACAGGTTTAGATTGTACGGTAACAGTTGATGTACAAGTTACTGGTGTTAAATTTGATGATGCCACAATTGCACCAGATCTGCTGGCAATGAATGAGTTTGTGGCGCCACCATAATAGACTCGAATCAGCAATAAATAATTATATAAAATAAGAGGTATAAAATGTCACATATAAGTATGAGTTTAAACGAAAGGTACACCTTCGCAGCAGCAGAAGGAGCGCCAGTGTTACTGCATAGTACTGACCATGCAGGAAGTACAAATGTATTTAATAATAATGTAGAGATAAAGGATCTAAGTGGTGGTACAAATCAGATGCTTTATATTGAATCTGACAATACACAAACCGGAGCCCATCAACTGTACCTAAGACAAAAGGGAACTGGTGATGTAGGGATGATGATATATGATGGCTCTACATATTGGTCAATAGGTATTGATAATAGTGCTGATAGTGCACTTAGATTCTGTGAGTCAAATGCATTGCATGTAAACAATCGGATGCAGTTAGATAGTGGTGGTGATCTTACTATATTTGGAGATTGTTATGCAGAAAGGTTTAGAGGACAAGGAGATACCGATTCCTATATGAATATTAACGGTACTAACATAATCGATTGGTACACTGGAGGTGCTCATGAAATGCGATTAGAGAATGATGGCGATTTACATGTAGATGGAGATATTATCGCATACTCATCTACCACATCTGACATTAGATTAAAGAAAAATATAAGACCATTATCATCTAGTCTTGAAACTATTTGTAAATTAGATGGAGTTAAATTTGATTGGAAGTATCGTGACGAAAAAAATCAAATCGGATTAATTGCTCAAGAAGTAGAAAAACAAATACCAGAAGCAATAAAAGAAGGAACGCTTCCATTCTATAGTAATGACGAAGAAGAATATAAAACTATAAATTATGATATGATAGTTCCACATCTAATAGAATCAATAAAAGAATTAAAATCTGAAGTAGATGAACTTAAAATCAAATTGGAGAATAAATAATGGCAAATACCCATCTAAGAAATAAAGCCTCCAGTGGTAATAATAATTCAATATGCTGGGACAGTAATGGATTCACTTCAACATATAAACCAGCTACAACTGTAACTAGCAATGGTTCTTCACAAGATTTTGAAGGATGGATGCCGCGAGCTAATACTACCAACAACAATGATAAAATTCCATGGACAACCTTCAATAATACAGACGGCGGAAGTACTTTGATGGATGGTCTATATACTGATGGCGTAACAAATACCTCCAATACTTACAATGGAGCTGCTGGGTATTCTTTAAGATTCTTGAATTTCGGTACTTCAGGTGAACGATACACAGCTGATTACGATGGAGATGCTGGTCACATATTATGCGAAGCACGTGAATATCAAACATGGCACACTGGTGGATACTTCAAATTGACAGATGCCGGCGGAGGGGGCAGTGATGATTTTACATTTTGGATCTTTGGAGTTGACTCATCAGGAAATTATAGTGGAGGCGATTTAGGAGGTATTGCAACAGCTGCTACTTCTACAGCAAATGGCGATCAAACATTTGACTCACAAGCTTCACCATATTATAATTCAAGTATAACTTCTTTCAATTGGAGAAATAATAATGTAAGTGGAGAAGGTTGGATATATAGAGAGGGCTATTTTAAGATAGGAACATCAAATGACCTTCAAGGATTAACAGCTAGAATAGATATAGACTCAGCTGGTTGGGGTAATCTGTATATTGATCAATGGTTTTTGAAACCAGTTAATGTTAGTTTTGCTGGAGCAATCGGAAGTACATCTGCAAATAGAAAATTTAGTGATTACGATTAGGAGATAATATATGTCAACAACAAGAAGATTTATGGTAAGTGGAAGTGAATGCAATAATATAAAAGCAACCTTTGATGCAAAGCCACATCTATCGGCATCAGCCTTTGCAACTTCTTCATGTAATTATGGAGAACTGGTATGGTTAGATATCACATATGAAGATACAACTTATGCAACAGGAAATGATTATGCAACAATTGCGAAATGGGCCCATTATTCGGCATCATATTGTAATGATATAGGATTTCTTTAATTAGATCGGTAGGATAATGAAAAAGAATAAACAAAAATCAAAAGGATTAGGTGATACTATAGAAAAGCTCACCAAAGTAACTGGTATTCAAAAGATAATTAAAAAAGCAGTTAGTAACGATTGCGGGTGCGATGAACGAAGAAGATATCTAAATGAGAAATTCCCATATAAAAAGGATAAGTAATAATCAGAGAAGAATGATATTTATACTAAATGATTAAACTAACAGACATATTAAATGAGGGCGTTTATGACCCAGGAATATTCAAAGCAGTATTTACTGCAGGAGGACCTGGTAGTGGAAAATCCTATGCAGCAGGTAAATTATTTGGAATGCCAGATAAAATGCCATTTGTAACTGCAAAAGGTTTAAAAGGTGTAAACTCAGATTCAGTCTTTGAAACGTTTTTAGATAAAGCTGGTTTATCATTAGATATATCAACACTAAATCCAGAAGAATATGAAAAAGCAATGACATTAAGAGGTCAAGCCAAAAGAGTAACCGTTACAAGAATGCATAATTTTATAAATGGTAAGCTAGGGATGTTAATAGATGGTACAGGAAAGAATTATGAAAAAATAGCAAATATGGTTACTCAGTTAAGGAAACAGGGCTATGATTCATATATGATATTTGTAAATACTTCTTTAAATGTTGCATTAGAAAGAAACCAAAATAGGGCAAGAAGATTACCAGTTGACCTTGTTAAAAAATCTTGGAAAGATGTACAAAATAATCTTGGTAGATTCCAAGGTTTATTCGGTTCACCAAACATTCTAATAGTTGATAATTCATCTTATAAAGCTTTCCCATCAGTAGTAACAAAAGCAGCATCTAGGTTTGTAGCTAGACCTATAAAAAATTCTATTGCAAAAAGATGGATCAAAAAAGAATTAGAATTGAAAAAGAAAATATGAAACTAGCAACGTGGTTAGCAAATAATATAATAGAAGATTCTATTGATGTAGATACTATTGAAGATTTTATAGTATCTGGTAAGGCTACAAATGCTATAAGTGAAGCTAATAAGATTTCATCAAATGGCGGTGAAGTAGACGACGGCCCAACAACATATTATACTTCTTATAAAAAATATAAGAAGAGAACAAATATAGAAGCTCAAAAACTAGGCATGCAGGTATTAGATTATATTATCGGTGAAAAGCCAAAGGGAGATTTTTCATATTCAAATACAAATATGCCAACATTTTACCCAGCTGGAATACCAGGAGAATCAACACCAACACATCCAAAAGATTATACACAAGCGGCAGCTTATAAAAAATGGAAAAAAAGAATTAAACCAATAGCTTTATCTGTTGGTTATAAATATTTAGACTTTCTAGATAAAAAAGATATACCTAAGAAAGCACCAGACGGCGGAAAAATTAAAGAGCCAATAAAAGAACCAAAAAACCCTTTAACTGAAGCTGTAAAAAATAAATATGCATTTAAAGCGATCTTCCTAGCAGGGGGTCCTGGATCAGGAAAATCTTCAGTCATTAATAAATTATTTGGTATACCACCAAAGGGTAAAATACAATCTGGTTTAACAAGAGCAGGTTTAAAAGTTGTTAATTCAGACTCAGCATTTGAATACTTAAAAGCAAAACACAAAATCCCGCCATCAGAAAACGATATGACTGATGCACAGAGAAGTACTGGTGGAAAGCTAATGGCAAGATCTGTTAAAATTGCAAAAAAACAATTAGAAATGTATTTAGAAAGTAAATTGGGTATTATAATAGATGGAACGGGAGCTTCATCAAATGCTCTTGGTAAAAAGAAAGCAAGAATAGAAGAATTGGGTTATGACTGTTATATGATATTTGTTTCAACGTCTTTAGAAACTGCTTTAGAAAGAAATAGAAATAGACCAGAAAGAACTCTATTAGATAAAGTTGTTGAAAGAGTTTGGAAACAAGTTATGGATGCAGTAAAAACCTACAAATCTATGTTCGGTAGTAATTTTGTAGAGGTTTCCACGGAAGGACCAAAAACAGACTCATTACCGCCAGGAGTACAATCTGGTATGAGTAGATTTTTAAATAAACCCCCAAAAAACAAAATAGCTACTAAATGGCTAAAACATGCAAGGGAATTATTATAATGAAAAAAGCTATAGATGAATCTAAAGTTCAAAGAATGAGAAATTTGGTTTCTGGAGATTATACTTCAAAAACTAAAATAAGAAGTGGTTATACTAAAAAAAGAATAGTTCGTAAAGAGGGCGATATTTGGGAAGAGAATAAAAAAAGTTGGACAATAAAGAATGGTATTAAACAAACAATCAATAAATTAGATGATGTAAGACTTAAAAATTTAACACCACTATGTTGCCCAAAGTGCAATAAGAGAATGAAGAAAGAGTATGATAAGTTTGCTTATTCTCACTTCACTTTCTGTATGGATTGCCTTGTAACTTTTGAAACTAGAATAAAGATAAAGGGTAGAGATTCTTGGTTTAAATATAAAAGGTCTGTACAAGATGCAAATTTTACTTCTTGGTTAAAAGAGGTAAAAGCTGAATATGAAGACTTCTTAGATAGTAGAAATTCTAAAACTTTAATATCTGAAGCTGGTGATATAGAAGACTGGAATACTGGTCAATCTAACAAAGAATTAAAAGAAAAGTTTAATAGCGAAATTAAAAAAGTAATGGAAAGGCGAAATGAAAATAACTAAAGAACAAGTTACCAAAATTTTGCGTGAAGAGTTGCTAAGGATTAAAGAAGCTTCAATAACAAAAGATTTTCAGAAAGCTATAGAAGCTTACCAAGAGGTCCAATTGAAACAGCAAAAATTACGTAAAGCCTTTGTTGCAGAGAAAAACCCAAAGAAGAAAGAATCTCTTAAAGCTTCATTGATAAAAATGCATAAGGTTGTTCAAAAAGCTGAATCAGAATTTCAAAGAGTTCTAAGAGACGAACCGATAGATTTAGAGGAAAGGTTAAACTTTTATTTCGATAAAAAAGAAAATAAAATAATGAGAATAAATAAGAAGGAGAAAAAGTTATGAGTATATTAACAAGCCTATTTTCAGGTGGAGCAGCTGACTTAGTTAAAGGTGTTGGTGGAGTTATAGATAATTTGCATACATCTAAAGAAGAGAAATTAGCAGCCGACCAAAAAATCAAAGAACTTATTTCAAGTTATGAAACACAAATGGAAGCAAACATTACTGATAGATGGAAGGCTGATATGAATTCCGATTCATGGTTATCCAAAAATGTACGACCTTTAGTTCTTATATTTTTAGTCGTATGTACAGTACTAATGATATTCATTGATGCAGGAACAATTTCATTTACAGTAGAAGAAAAATGGACCGACCTATTACAATTAGTGTTAATAACAGTTATTGGTGCATACTTTGGCGGTCGTTCATTCGAAAAAAGCAAAAAATAATTATGGTAAAAAATAACTTGAAACAAATCATAGCCTCGGAGTATCAAAGATGTGCTACTGATCCTATGTATTTCATGAGGAAGTATGGTTATATTCAACACCCAACTAGAGGTAAAATTTTATTTGATTTGTACCAGTTCCAGGAAAGGTCTTTAGAAGAAATAACAAAAAATGATTATACTATTATTCTTAAATCTAGACAATTGGGTATATCAACTTTAACTGCTGGGTACGCTTTATGGTGTATGATATTCAATGAAGATTTTAATGTATTAGTAATTGCAACAAAACAAGATGTTGCAAAAAATTTAGTTACTAAAGTTAGAGTAATGCACCAACACTTACCAACCTGGTTAAAGAGTACAGTAATAGAAGATAATAAATTATCATTGAGATTAACTAATGGTTCACAAATAAAAGCAATATCTGCCTCAGGAGATGCAGGTAGATCAGAAGCTCTATCTTTACTAGTAATGGATGAAGCAGCATTTATTGATAGAATAGACGATATCTGGGCATCATCTCAACAAACATTAGCAACTGGTGGTAAATGCATAGCACTATCAACACCAAATGGTATGGGTAACTGGTTTCATAAACAATGGGTTAAAGCAGAAGCCGGAGAGAATAAGTTTAATACAATAAGGTTGCATTGGACAGTACACCCTGAAAGAGATCAAGAGTGGAGAATTGAACAGAATAGTTTATTAGGCGATAAAATGGCAGCACAAGAATGTGACTGTGATTTCTTATCTTCTGGTAAATCAGTAATATCAGGAGAATTACTACAATGGTATAAAGAGTCTTTATGCAAAGATCCAATTGAGCAGAGAGGTCAAAATGGTGAATTTTGGATTTGGGAATACCCAGATTATTCTAGAGACTATATGGTAGTAGCAGATGTTGCACGAGGCGATGGAGGAGATTATTCAACTTTCCAAGTAATAGATGTTGAATCTGTTACACAAGTTGCAGAATATAAAGGTCAACCTGGTACAAAAGAATTTGGTAATATGTTAGTAAATATAGCAACAGAATATAATGAATCATTATTAGTTATAGAGAATGCAAATGTTGGTTGGGCTGCCTTACAACCTGCAATTGATAGAGGTTATCGTAATCTTTATTATACTTATAAGCATGAAGGAGTCACTGATCCTGTAACACAACTAACAAAAGGTTATGATATGAAAGATAGATCTCAAATGACTCCTGGGTTTACAACGTCGTCTAGAACAAGACCCCTTTTGGTATCCAAACTTGATATTTATTTTAGAGAGAAGTCCTGTATTGTTAAGTCGAAGCGACTGATAGATGAGTTACTAGTTTTCGTTTGGAATGGCAATAGGCCAGAAGCTCAAAGGGGTTATAATGACGACCTTGTAATGGCTTTTGCAATTTCTTTATTTGTTAGAGATCATGCATTAAAACTAAGAAATGAAGGGATTGAGTTAAACAAATTGGCCTTAGACAATTTTAATAAAACTAAGGGTATATATAATAACGCTCCTCAACAAGATGGTTGGACTATGAAAACCAATCAGGGCGATGAGGACTTAACTTGGCTTTTATAGAGGGTTTAGAATAAAATGGAAAACAATACATTTTTCAACAGATTAAAAGGGTTATTTTCAACTAATACCATTGTCAGAAGACTTGGTAGAAATAAATTAAAGGTTATAGATGTAAATAAAACCCAAGCTAGAGAAAGACTTAGCACAAACAGATTAATAGATAGATTTAGCAAACTGCATTCAACTATGGGAGCGGTAAATCCTGCTAATGATCCAAACTTTCATACTTTAAAATTGCAATTATATGGCGATTATGAAGTCATGGATGAAGATTCAATAATAGCATCAGCACTTGATATCTATGCAGATGAATCTACTTTAAGAGATGAGTACGGCGATGTTCTTACTATCACTAGTAAAAATGACGAAATCAAAAAACTATTACATAACTTATTTTATGATGTTATAAATATAGAATTCAATTTATGGCCATGGGTTAGAAATATGTGTAAATATGGAGATTTCTATTTAAAACTAGATATTGCAGAAAAGATAGGTATTATAGGAGTTATGCCAATATCTAGTTATGAAATGTATAGACACGAGGCATTCGACCCGGCTAACCCCGAACTAGTACAATTTATACAAGACGCTTCTATGGGAGGTCACTCTGGATACAATTCTAAAGTGTCCAAAGTAGAATATGATAATTATGAAATAGCCCACTTCAGATTATTATCAGATACAAACTTTTTACCTTATGGTAAATCTATGATAGAACCATCAAGGAAATGCTGGAAACAATTAACTTTAATGGAAGATGCAATGATGATTCACAGAATTATGAGAGCACCTGAAAAGAGGATATTCAAAGTAGATATAGGTAATATCCCACCAGCAGAAGTAGACACTTATATGCAAAGAGTAATTAACAAGTCTAAGAAAACACCTTACATAGACACAGCTACTGGTCAATACGATTTAAAATATAACATGAACAATATGATGGAAGACTTTTACTTACCAGTAAGAGGGGGGCAATCCGGTACAGAGATTGATACGCTTGGTGGTATGGACTGGACAGGTATCGAGGATGTAAATTACTTAAAAGAAAGAATGTTTGCCGCATTAAAAATTCCAAAAGCATTTATTGGTTATGAAGAAGGCGTAGAGGGTAAAGCAACTCTAGCAGCACAAGACGTTAGGTTTGCAAGAACAATCGAAAGAATACAAAGAATACTAGTTTCAGAATTAACTAAGATAGCTATTGTTCATTTATATTCTCAGGGTTATAATGATTCAGATTTAGCTGACTTTTCTTTAGAGCTAACAAATCCTTCTACTATCTATCAACAAGAACAGATAGAATTATGGAATAGTAAAATATCATTAGCAAGAGAAATTAAAGAAACCCAAATACTTTCGGAGGATTGGGTATATAAAAATCTATTTGAACTATCAGACGATGATATAGAGCAAGAAAAACTACAAGTAATAAAAGACGCTAAAGAAAGATTTAGAAAAATGCAACTTGAACAAGAAGGTAATGATCCTGTTAAATCTGGAGAAGCCCTTGGAACACCGCATACATTAGCAGTAGTAGATCCTGAAAAAGATGAAATGGAAACACCTTCAGCATTTGATTCCAATGGAAATGTTGGAAGACCCGATGAAGGACCAAAACCAGGCCAACAAAGTTCAGCAAGGGGAAGAGATCCCTTGGGTACAGAGATTAGAAATAGAGAATCTAAGTTAAGTAATTCGATTAGAAAGTCTAGATCAAACCCTCTTACAAGGGAATCTAATATAGCAATTGCAAAGAAGCTTATTATTAAAAGTAAAAACGCTTCCATATTAAATGAAAACAGCTTATTAGATGATAATATTTAATAGTATAATGATATTTATAATAAATTAGGCATATATAATGAAAAGGAAAAATACAAAGCATTCTAAATTCAAAAATACTGGAGTATTATTTGAATTATTAGTTAGGCAAATAACTAGTGATACACTAAACAGTGTTAAGAAGTCTCCTGCTATAAAAATACTTGAAAGATATTTTAGTTCAAATACCAATATAAGAAAAGAAATTCAGATGTTTCATACATTACAAAATCAGAAATTCAATTCTAATGAAAAAGCAAATAGATTTATAGATGCTGTAATAAGAGAGTATGCAAAAATAGACAGATCTGGGTTAAGGAGCGAAAAGTATAATTTAATAAAAGAAATAAAAAAGCATTATAACTTGGGATCCTTCTTTAAAACAAAGATTTCTAATTATAAGATGAATGCATCTATTGCTAAAACTCTAGATAGTTCTTATTCAAACCCAGCAGATAAAATTAGGTCAAGATATACTGTCATAGAAGGTATAACTAGTAAGCATTCTAATAACAAGAAGCCAAAATCAGAAGTATTAAAAGAATTTACAACTGCCGATAAAGATTTAAGACTTTTATCTTATAAAATACTATTGGAGAAGTTCAACTCTAAGTATGGAGAACTAGGATCACCCCAAAAGAGATTGTTAAAAGAGTATATAAATAACGTTTCAAACACAGAGAAACTAAAAGAATATACAGATGGAGAAGTATTAAAGATATCAAAATCTTTATCTAGGCTTAGTTCTAAAGTTAAAGATAAAATAGTTAAGATCAAACTTGAAGAAGTAAAATCTCAATTATTAAATATTCACGGAGAAAAGAAGGTAAAAGATTTACACCTGGTTTCTCTTTTACGTTCATACGACTTAATAAAGGAGTTAAGGAATGTCTCTAAATAAAACTTTAGATGAATTAGCAAAGAAGCTAGAGGACCATGATTTAGAAGAGGCTAATAATACTGCTGATGGCGGTGGTGAATATGATACTCCAAATGCATTTAGTAAAAGTGATGATGAAGATGAAAATGATAATGCTGAAGTAGTTGGGTACAAAAAAGCAAAGGGTATAAAAAAAGAATCTAAATTTATGACTCTTGCAAAAAATACGTTATTATCTGAAATTTCATATAAAGATTATAAGAACGACGAATCCTCAACATCAAAGCAAAAAGTCAATAGAGCTATAAGAGAAATAAATAGCAAATTGTATAAAATAGAAAGCATTATCAATCAAAATATAAAATTAAAATCTGAATCGGGAGTAGATTCAACCAAGTATTGGAAGTCTACTAGAAGTAACCTCCAAAAGATTTCGGAAAAAATGCAACGAATATCGGAAAGGTTAAGAAGATTTTAATGAAAGCAAAAAAGAAAAAGGTAGTGCTAAAGGAAAAACTTGAATCTCAGGATTTAGAAAGGATTAGAAAGATCATCCGTTCTGAAATTGCTGAGCTATTTTTCGACTTATATAGAAAACGAACAGTTTGGAGCAAATAGTGAAAAAAATATTAATAGATACAATACCATTTGTTGTTAGCCCAGAGCTAATAAAAGAGTCTGAAGAAAAAAATAACGGTAGAGTTATAGTTACTGGTATATTACAAAGAGCAGGTTCTAAAAACCAAAATGGTAGAATCTACCCTAAAGAAGTTTTAATGAGAGAAGCAGCAAGATATCAAAAAGCTGAAATAGCTGAAAGAAGAGCTCTAGGAGAACTAGACCACCCCGATTCATCAGTTGTTAATTTGCAAAACGCTTCTCACAATGTAAGTAAGATATGGTGGAATGAAAATGACTTGATGGGGAAAGTAGAAGTATTAGGTACACCAGCAGGTAACATACTAAAAGAATTACTAAAAGCAAATATCAAATTGGGTATCTCTTCAAGAGGCATGGGTTCTGTTAAGCAAATGAACGAGGACGGAACACTAGAAGTTCAAAGCGATTTTGAATTAGTTTGTTGGGATTTCGTTTCTAACCCATCAACTCAGGGGGCTTATATGAACCCAGTAAATGAATCGGTTACTAAAACCATTAAAAATAATAAATATAACAAAGTTAACTATATCATCAACGAAATACTTTGTGATTTAACATGTAAATGTTCTTTACCTAGAAGGAGAAAACAATGAAATTAAAAAAGTTAGTAAAAGAAAATCAAGAAGCCATTGCTCAAAAGCTAACGAGAGCTCAAAAGAAAGAAATAATAGAAGCAGTTTCTAATTTCAATTCTCACGGAAAATCCGTATATAGAGAATCTGATATTAAGGAATTAGTAAATACTCTTAAAGAGCTATCATCTAATGCTACTAACTTAGCTATAAATGAAGCAGGCGATTGGTTTGATTCTATTTCTGTAAAAAGAGATATGAAAGAAGTCAATTCATCAGTAGGACTATTTGAAAAGACTGCAAATGAAATATCTCAATTGCAACAAAGATTAGAATCAGTATTTGAAGATATAGGTCATAAGCTAGGTAAATATTACGAAATAGCAGAAGCAGTAGATCATATTGATGATAAAGAAGCAGATACAGATTATAAGGATCTTGAAGATAAAGATATTGACAACGATGGCGATACAGATGATAGTGATAAGTATCTACATAAAAGACAAGGTACAGTTGCAAAGAAAACTGAAGGGATTTCATTAGCTAAGTTAAAAACAGAAGCTGCTCCTAAAATGAAGAATACTAAAGAAGAAAAAGATTTTACAAAGCTATTTCATTTAGTTGCAAATCAACAAAAAGGTGGTTCAGGAAATAGATATGGTAAAGAATTTGATAAAGCTAAAACTAAAGCTTTAAGAGCAATGAAAGATATGCTAACATATATTAAGATAGGGGTATAATAATGAAATCACAAATAAGAAAAATTATTAAAGAAGAAATCCAAAGACTTTTATTATTAGAAAAATTCGAAGATCCAACACTAGCGTCTCTTCATAAGTTAATAGGCGGTGGTAGATGGTCAGATGGTAGGAAACTATTCTCATCACTTGCAAAATCGAAAGGTGTAGATTGGGCTAACGCTCCAACGGGAGCAACTGTTGTTTCTCAACAGGGTAGTTCAGATTCAAACGTAATCAATGTATATGTTGTAACTTCTGAAAAAAGAAACCGAACTACAAAAGGTGGAGGTTGGTCTTTAAGCAAAGGCTTACTAGGTATAACAGTTGGAAGTAAAATTGCTGGATTCAATGGTAACTTAGTAAGTAATAAAGGCGATAGAGCTGGAGCTTCTTATTCTAACAAAGGAATTTGGAATTTCAAACAGATGAACCAACATGCAGATAAGGTATATCAAATAGATACTTCATTGATTCCTAATACTCAAGATATGCAAAAGTCAAGAGAAGAAGCAAAACGTGGAGCAACTGCTTTAATGAATGCAAGAGACATTTTATATAGAAACAAAAGAAGATATGAAGATGCATTATTATTGAAAGCTGGAGCTGGTGGTTGGAAATCAGCAAGAGAATATGTAAAACGAGCTCATGAAACTTTAGGAAAAGCAATTGATGCAAATACTAAAATGTTATCTAATGGAGAATACGCTTCAGGTTGGGATTCTCACTACTCACTAGCATCTAGATTATATGAAAATATAATGAAAGAATTTCAAAACTTCCAAGAACAAAACAAAGCCTACTTAAAAGCACAGGGTAAAAAAGATGGTTCAAGAGCTGGTGGTACATATAACAAAGATAGAATGGATCAAGCTCTTAAGAACATGAAAGATTATTACAACGATTTCGATAAAAGAATGAAAAGAGTAATGGCAGAAAAACCTAAGAAAATACAAACAGCTTATTAAAAATACCAAACACGGATAATACAATGACTAAATTCGATATTAGAGAATGGAATAAACTAAATAAAAAGTTTGTTATCAATGAAAACAATTCGATGGACTTGGTAACAGAAGCATCTGATCCAGAATCTATGTATAAAGAATTCGATAAGATAACAACTTTGATGAACAGGGACTATGATAATGATGATATTGCAGATGCTATCATAGATGTAGAGGATGAATTTGAAAAGTTGGGTATCAAGGTAGAAAGCGTACAATCAGAAGGAACTTGGAAAGGTTCTAGCTTTAAGAATGTAGAAAAACATGGCAAACTTCTACAGAATCTATCTAGAAAATATAAAAGCAAAGTAAAATCTCCACAACTACATAAAAATATAGACAATTTAGTTGATACTATGTATGATGTAGCTGAAGAATTCGAAGACTAAAACAGAATAACCTCATCGTTATTGAAAAGAAATTCGGCATATCTTTGGATATGTCGTTTTTTTTGTTTATATTAGTATATACTAAATTATTCACAAAAACTAATAGAATATGGCAACATTTACACCAAAAGATAGGTCTGGTAAGCCTATTAAAAATTACCGTAAAAGACACGAATTCATAATACCTGGATGCCCCTCTGGCGTAAAAGTACCAGGACCTTCAGCAGGAGACGTTGAAAAAGCTCTTAAGATATTCAAAAGACAAATGAAAGATCATGGCACTTTAGAAGAGCTAAGAGATAGGCGTCATTTTGTAAAACCCTCAAAAGCTAAAACTATACAAATGGAGAAAGCTGTAAGAGCTCAATATAAAGAATCTAAACGTTTAAAATGGCAAGACAAAAATTATATTTGGACTGCGATAATAGACGGGAAAGCTAGATAGTTTAACCATTTGGGGTACAATTCTTAGGTAATATCACAAATATTACCTAAATTGTTGTGGAAATACTCTTTTTTTATATATTTCTATATATTTATATTTATAAACAATATACAAAAATGCTTTATCACTCTAATATAAGGCAGTATATTTAATTCAATCCCTATTAAGGTTCCTAATAACCTTATTTCCAAATTACATATTAAAGGAGAACAATAATGTCAAAAGACTTATTAAGAGAAGCTATTGCTGACGCAAAGGCCGTTAGAGAAACTGCAATTGCAAATGCAAGATTAGCTTTGGAAGAAGCTTTTACTCCGAAACTACAAAGTATGCTTTCTGCTAAGATTCAAGAAGAAGATGAACTAGAAGAAGATGAACTAGATGCTGAAGATACAGCTCCAGTTGAAGATGAAACAGCAGTTGCTGATGATTCAACATCAGGTGATGTACCAGATGACTCTACAGAAGTTGGCGTTCAAAATGATGAAACTGAAGATACAGGATCAGATGAACCAGCAGAAGAAACATACGAAGATAGTGAAGAAGTAGAAGAAGATGAAGAACTAGAAGAAGGCGAAGAAGAAGTTGCTGAAGAAGACGAAGAAGAAGTAACAGAAGACGACGCTGAACTTGAAGAGATCATCAAAGAACTAGAAGGCGAGGAAGAAGTAACTGAAGGCGAAGAAGTTGAAGAGGAAGAAGATCTTGAAGAAGATATTGAACTTGATACTACAAAAGCTAATGGAACTGATTTAACTGAAGATGAAGACGAAGTTGAAGAAACCCTTGACCTTGACGAAGTACTCAGATCATTACAAGAAGAAGATGAAATTGAAGAAGACGAAGAAGAAGTTGAAGAAAACGACGAGTTAGAAGAAGCTTACAATACCATTAGATCATTGAAAGCAACTATTAATGAAGTTAATTTACTTAACGCTAAACTTTTATTCTCAAATAAACTTTTCAGAAATAATAATTTGAATGTATCGCAAAAAATGAAAGTAATCGAAACTTTCGATAGAGCAAATTCTGTAAGAGAAGTTAAATTAGTTTATTCTACTTTATCTGAATCTTTATCAGCATATACTCCATCAAGAAAGAAAAGAGTAACTGAAGGCTTTGCATCAAAAACTTCAAAATCAACTGCACCTAAAAAAGGTGTAATAGTTGAAAGTAATGACTTTGCTAATAGAATGAAAAAATTAGCTGGTCTATTGTAAAACGAATAATAATTTAGAAATTAATAGGAGACAAAAAAATGTCAAACCAAATTTCAAATTTACTACAAGAAAGCAATAATACATTCCGTGAACAACGAAATGAAACTAAAGCTTTAGTTAGTAAATGGAACTCAACTGGTCTTCTTGAAGGAATCGATGCAGAATACGATAGACACAATACTGCAATTCTTTTAGAAAACCAAGCAAAACAATTAATCTCTGAAGCAAATTCAACTGGCACTACTTCGAAAGAAGAATGGAACGGGGTTGCCCTTCCATTAGTTAGAAGAATTTTCGGAGAGATTAGCGCTAAAGAATTTGTTAGCGTACAACCAATGAATCTACCATCAGGACTTGTATTCTGGTTAGATTTCAAATATGGATCAGACTCACTAGGTGATAGTTCGGGCTATAAGTTTAATGATGGAACTGATATCTTAGGTAATACTTCATCTTCAAGTACACCAACTGGTGGTATTTATGGAAGAGGTCAAGCTGGATATTCAGCAAAAGGAACTCAATCTGCTGCTGTAACTACAACTCATGCTACTGCTTCTTGGGCAGACCTTGGCTATGATGGTGACCTTTCTGCTTCTTGTATGGCTGGAAAAATTATGAAGGTTACTTTAGCACATGCAAACAAGCCAACTGACTTCGATGTAGACATGGTTAAAAGCGTAGGTATATCTTGTTCCTCTGGTGGTAAATACGATGTTGGAGATAACTTATCTCAGTACAACTATACGTCTGGAACTAATTCTTACTTCTTTACATCAAAAGATTCAGCTGGTGGAACAGCTCCATCAACAACTACATTCTTCTACACTAAAACTCCTGCTGATAACTTATCAAGAGGTGACTTTGAAGATGCAAATGTAGCTGATACTACAGATACAACAACGAATTTGAATATACCTCAAATAGATGTTGCATTGAAACAAGAAGCTTTAGTTGCTAAGACTCGTAAGTTAAAAGTTGTATGGACTCCAGAGTTCGCACAAGATTTAAATGCTTACCACTCAATTGATGCTGAAGCAGAATTAACTTCAATGTTATCTGAATACATTTCAATGGAAATCGATATGGAAATCCTAGAGATGATCGATTCAGCAGCTTTACATACTGATACTTGGATGGCTTCAGTAGGTCATGTACCTGCAGCTGATGCTTCAGGTGTTGGTGTTAGCTCATCTGGTGTAACAACTTCAGGTGTTGCCAATGCTTCTGCTTATACACAAGCAACTTGGTTCCAAACACTTGGTACGAAACTACAGAAAGTTTCTAATAAGATTCACGCTTCAACAATGAGAGGAGGTGCTAACTTTGTAGTATGTTCTCCAGATGTTGCAACAATCTTAGAATCTTTAACTGGATTCGGAACTGATACTGATGGAACTAATAACCAGTTTGCAATGGGCGTTCAAAAGATCGGTGCTATCAATAACAGATACACTGTTTATAAGAATCCTTACTGGCAAGATAACGTTTGTTTAATGGGCTTTAGAGGAAGTCAATTCCTTGAAACTGGTGCAGTTTATGCTCCATATATCCCATTGATCATGACTCCACTTGTTTATGATCCATCTAACTTTACTCCAAGAAAAGGCGTAATGACAAGATATGCTAAGAAAGTCGTTAGACCTGAATTCTATGGTAAGATTAAAATTGGTAATTTAGACACTGTTTAATAATTAATTTATACTTTCATTAGTTAATATTTAATAATTGAATATTGATAATTAGGGCCCCTTTAATTAGGGGCTCTTTTTTTGTGTTATATCTTCAAAGTTAAGTATCGGAAGTTGATATTTATTATAAACTAATTAAACGATAAAGTGGAAGAAAAATATGGCAGCAGGTAAATACTCCTTTACAGTAGAACAGGGAAATACGGTTGACTTCGATATACAATGGACAGACTCTGGTTCTAATAAAATAGATTTAGCTGGGTATGAAGCAGCTATGAATATCAAAACAGAATATGGTGGAACGGTAATACTAACACTAACCTCTAGTATAGGTAATGACTATACAGCAGTAAGAAATAAATCTGGTTCTGCTTTTTTAAGCGTTTCTGGTAGTGGAGATTGTGACACCCCAACAGCTTCTGGGTCACTAGGAGTTTATCTAGGATATACAAATACCTCTGCTTCAACATTAAGTAATGATGAATATCTCTATGATATTGAATTAACTAACACCGCAAATGAAAAAAGAACAAGGCTAGTAGAAGGTACAATTTATGTAGCCAAAGCCGTAACAACAGTGGATCCAACATAATGGGAATAACGATATCTAAAAATGATAACTCTATAGATATTACAACCAATACTGATAGTTTGATAATTGCAAATAATGTATCTGGTGAAACAATAACTGTAGATGCTGAGAAAACCTCAGTAGTTACAGTTGGAACTCCTGGAGCAAGAGGGTCTCAAGGAGAAGAAGGCCCAGTTGGATCTTTTTCTGCTGGAGATGATCTAAATGTAGGTAATATAACAGCATCAGCAAATATATCTTCAAGTGGAATTTTTACTGGAGATGGATCAGGACTTACAAATATACAAGCTTCTGGAATAACTGGGTTAAACTTATCAAGAGTAGCAAGTGGTAGTTTTACTGCATCAATTGCTCCTGATAAAGGCTTTGAAGTAAATACCAACATAACAGCATCAGGTAATATAAGTGCAAGTGGAGATCTAATAGCAAGTAGTAGTCTTACTCTAAATGCAGCAACCTCTTCAATATTCTATGATGAAAAGCTTCGGATAGAGGGAAATTCTGATGAAGCCATACAGATGAATAATAATTCAATAAAATTCATCATAGGTGGCTCAGAAGCAATGGTTTTAAGAGATTCTAACGATGATATAATGATAGGTTATGGTGGTATAGATCAGGTTATAATTGGTTCCGGTGCATACAGCATGTATACTGCAGATATGACTACTCAAACAAATGCATTTAAGTATAAATCATATTTTCATCAGGGCGGTTTGGTTGGAATGCCAAATACGGGTGCAACAATAACTGTAAGTGGTTCTAGTAATTTCCTAGGAAACGTAACGGCTTCAGGTAATATAAGTGCAAGTGGAACTATAACAGTAGGACATATAGAAGCTTCAACAATAAATACAACTGAAATAACCTCTTCAATAGTTACATCTTCAATAATTTATTCAAGTGGTTCAAATATATTTGGTGATGCATCAGATGACACACACCAGTTCAATGGAAGTATTACAGCATCAGCAGATATAAGTGGTTCATCAACTTCTACTGGTTCGTTTGGATTAGCTCAAATAGATGGTAAAAATATGGATACTAATGGTGTTTCTAGAGATCAAGTATTAAAATTTAATGGAACACATTTTGTACCAGCCGATTATGATGCTACTTTTGAATTTACGATAGCAGATTTTGATATGGATCACACAAGTACACCAGTACTCATTAGTACAGGTTCTTGGAAAGCTATAGGTGCACTTACTTTTACTGTATCTTATAATAATGGCCCTCCCGATGGCTATAATGGAAGTGCTGAAGGAGCTCCACAGATTAGAGGTTATGTTGATGGTTCGGTAAGTAGCTCATATGATATGTATCCATTGAGTTCAAGTTTTACAACAGGAACAAATACTATGGCTATAACTTATCCACCAAATAGTACTGATGATATACGATTTAGATTATATGCATCTGCTGGAAGTGATACTGATAATGATTATACAGACCAAAGAATATATTTTTATAATCAATTTGTTTATGGTGATTTAAGTGCAAATAATGGATTTACTCAAGCTAATATAAGAACATTAGCA
>Ga0080013_1000611_pt1 | contig 50293 bp, 51 predicted proteins | sample ETNvirenome_6_85_FD_69236 | JGI IMG/M metagenome (GOLD analysis project Ga0080013, IMG submission 69236) | Marine viral communities from the Pacific Ocean - ETNP_6_85 (SPADES assembly) (version 2) | ecosystem: Environmental > Aquatic > Marine > Oceanic | place: Pacific Ocean | collected 2013-06-19
AACGTGGGGGACATCGCACATTCGCGGGATCGCAACAGACGACACCACAATTGTGATAGTGGGAGCGTCTGGAAAAATAGCCACCAGCACCGATGGTACGAGCTTCACTTCGCGCACTTCAAACATGAGCGTGACTTTAAATAACGTGGCGTGCGACGTCATCGGCGCAGGCATGCGCTAAACAATGAAATGAAAACAGATCGGTGGGACTAATTACAATATGAACGGCATGCCAACCGGCCTCACCGGCTCGCTCGGAGATACGCGGACACTATTTGCAGACACTGATATTTGGATAATTCTATCGTCGCACACCACTCTGGTATAAATAAAAGGATTTTCTATTCAAATAATACTATTTATTTGTGAATTGCTGAAATACTAGGAGTCAATTTATGTCCAACATGCTCAAAGAAGCCATTGTCGACGCAAAAGCGTTACGCGAAAGCGCGTTAAAGAATGCAGAAACTATTGTTATAGACAAATATTCCGATGAGGTTCGCAAAACTTTGGATCATATTTTAGAGCAGGACGATATGGCCCTTGATATGGGCGGAGAGATGGACGCTCCCCCCGAAGATCCCGCGATGGATCCGATGGCCGGCGAGATGGATATGGACATGCCCCCAGAAGAGCCGATGATGGACGAAGAAGAGCCGGCCGTAGCCGAAGAAGTTGTCGAGAATGAAGACGATCTTCCACTAGCCGCCACCGATGGCCTGGCCAACGCCAAAGGCAAAAACCTACAGGATTTTCCTGCTACCGGCAAGGACGTCGAAGTGTCAATCGATCTAGGTGCCCTCCAAGAAGCACTTCAAGAGCTTCAAGATAGCGAAGAAGTTGAAGTTAATCTCGGAGAAGAACTTGAAGAGGCCACCGATGCCGCCGCCGGCGCCGCAGAAGCGGACGCTCTCCAGATGCAGAATCTTGAAGGTGGCGAGGAAGAGGAAGAGGAAGAGGAAGGAGGGGTCAATGCGGCCACAATGTCCTCCACCAACGAAAATCTCGACTCCCTCGTAGATGCCATCGCAGAAAAACTTACAGTTGATTTGGGGGCCGAATTGTCCGGCTGGGCCGGCCGCCCTACGTCACAACTTAAGCATGAGCAAGAAAGAGAACTTGCGGGAATGCAGGATGATGACGTAAAAGAAGAATTAGAAGCTTTAACAAAGGCTCAAGAAAAGATTGTTGCAGAAAATAACAATCTTAAAGAGCAAAACAACCAATATAGGCAAGCCGTTGAAGAGTTGCGAGAAGGTTTACAAGATGTAAACCTTTCCAATGCTCGCTTGCTTTATACGAACCGCGTATTGCGAAATACCTCCCTAAATGAGCGACAAAAAACAAAAATTGTCGAAGCTATTTCCAATGCTGGTTCTGTAATAGAGGCACGAACTATTTTCGACACGCTTCAAAGCACAGTGGAGGCCGCTCCAAGGAAAAGCCCACAATCACTGAGCGAGGCCATCGGACGTAATCGGGCATCTGTTATTCGTGCGACTCGTCATGAGTCCACGGCTTCCGATCCATTCCAAGATCGGATGAAAAAACTAGCTGGAATAAAATAATAAACAAATAATCATTATATTATAGGAGGTGATTTAAAATGTCTAGTATTGTTGATAGATTGACAGAAGGTGTTGTCAATCGCGACATGCGTGCTGAGGGCTCGGCTCTTCTTTCCAAGTGGGAGAGAACCGGTCTTCTTGAGGGACTCAATAAAGAGTCTACTCGCAGTTCAATGGCGCGCTTGCTTGAAAACCAAGCAAAAGAACTACTCCGCGAAAGCTCCACCATGGCCGGTGGGGATGTCGAAGGCTTTGCAGCCGTCGCGTTCCCTATTGTCCGCCGTGTTTTCGCAGGCTTGATTGCTAACGATCTTGTTAGTGTCCAGCCGATGAGTCTACCTAGTGGTCTCATTTTCTTCCTCGACTTCACAGTTTCAACTGATGGAGCAGGGGTTCCCCGTTTGGGTTATGGTACCATGGGTACTGAAGGTGCCACGGGCGTTGAGCGTTCACTATATGGTGGCGCACGCGTCGGTTCCGAGATTACCGGTGGTGTGAGAATCACTGGTTCCTTCGCGGAACTTGGCCCCTACAACATGAACAACGGTTATGCGTCCCCGACTGGCTCAGTCAGCGTGACGGTTACCCACCTTACTGCAAGTAAGTATAGTTCATCTGTTGGTTCCACAATCTGTGATCTCGTTCAATGGGATCCTGAGATTCCCGATGGTGCTGCTGTTGCAATCGGTACATTCCCGTTGGCAACGTTGACTAACCTCAACACGCGCAACTTGGTAGGAATTACTCTTTCCGGTGCTGCCGGCCAAGCGCGAACCACTCGCGCCGATGGTCACAAGGCAACCGGTACGGGTATTCAGCTTCGTCGTCTTACGCGCCTTAGTGGCGCCAGTACGACTACTGGTATTGTCGTTGCTGTTGACTACAGCACGGGTATCAGCGCTGCTAACCTTGCCATGAGCCTTACTGGCTCTCAGACCGTCAAGTATCCCCAGACTGATGACTTTGTCACTGGTGGTGCTCTTGGTTCTGTGGTCGGTGACGATCCATGGGGCTTGGAAGGGAACGAGAAGATCCCCGAGATCGACATCAAGGTTGATTCCGTGGCAGTCACAGCGATTACCAAGAAGCTCAAGGCTAAGTGGACACCGGAGTTGGGTCAAGACCTCAACGCCTACCACAACCTTGATGCCGAGGTTGAGCTGACCAGTATCCTCTCTGAGCAGATTGCTCTTGAGATTGATCGCGAGATTCTTGAGGATCTTGTTAAGGGCGCTACGGCTGAGACCATGTATTGGTCCCGCTCACCGGGTCTTTTCGTGAACCGTACAACTGGTGCTGAAATTGGCGCTAGCTCTGCGGCTCCGGACTTCACCGGTACCGTGTCGGAATGGTATGAGACTCTTGTCGAGACCATTAACGATGTGTCAGCCCAGATCCACCGTAAGACTCTGCGTGGTGGCGCTAATTTCGTTGTCTGCGGACCCGAAATTGCCAACGTGCTTGAGTTCACTGCTGGATTCCGTGCTTCCGTCACTGGTGACGATGAGCGTGGCTCCATTGGTGCGGTTAAGGTCGGCTCGCTGACCAAGAAGTTCGATGTGTACGTTGATCCGTACTTCTATCGTAACGTTATCTTGGTTGGTCGTCGCGGATCCTCTTTCCTTGAAAGCGGATATGTGTATGCACCGTATGTGCCGCTACAAACTACACCCACAATCTTCGGACCGGAAGATTTCGTGCCCCGTAAGGGAGTCATGACGCGTTATGCGAAGAAGATGGTCCGTCCTGATATGTATGGTCTAGTTATCGTACGTGGTCTGAATGGTGAAGCAGGCGCTACTTCCTAATAGATAAACATTTGTTACATATTAGGTAAAAAGCACGGCTAAACGTGACACAGAAAGCCCCCGCCTTGAAAAAGGCGGGGGTCTTCTTTATGTGGAAAACTATTTATAGGCGAGGCAGGAGTGTATCTTTTGTCTCACCTAAATTATAAACACATAAATGGAGGGTTTTAAATATGGGATCAAAAAGAGTAGGCTTGGCAAGAACCCAAGCACTAATTCAAAACTTAAAGAGAGAGATTAACTGGGGCAGCGCACAGATGGCTCCAGAAGGAGTGGCATTCAATACTGGCTGTAGAAAGGTTCAGTCTTTTAACGGCACTTTGGCAAATATAGGGGATGGCAGCACGACCTTCGGAGCCGATGATGTTCTTGTCGAACTGGGCGCCCTAGACGTTTCGGTACCAGCCGGGATGCAAGCTGCGACAAAGATTATAATCGATAAGATATATTTCAATGTCGGCACCGCCGCAGGGCAGACGCTCGTGGGGCACTTGTCTCTAAGCGCAACAACGGGCACCGCAGCAAACTCAGCTGTGGACACACCTACTGAGATTTTCGGCGCTGGTGCAGTTCAGGTATCCCCAGAAGGATATGGTCTAGCTACTACTGCTACCGAAGCTGATTTAAATTACAACTCAGCAGCGCTGACGTTTGCTTCTCCAGGCATTGCAGTTGCAACAACCTTAAAGTACTTATACGCTTGTACGACCACGGCCTTGGCCGCGGACGCAACCGCTGGTCGCTTTAATGTTGTGGTTGAATATACTGTGCTCTAAAAATAAATATATCTTTATGTTTTGCCCCCTCTTCGGAGGGGGTTTTTATTTCTCGAAACTAAATCAATATCAAAAAATGGTGATCTGCCAAATTTTTTCGCCTCCAATTTCTTGAGATTTTCGTTTTTGCCATTTTGAAACTACTTATTTGAAAGGAGAAGCTACTATGAACCCTCGTAGAAGATTAATGCTTAGAATGAAGGCCCGCGGCGATACCACAAGTGTTGAAATAATTCCCGTTGTTGAAGAAAGTGTTGTTGAGCCTGTATTAGAAGAAGTTGTCCAGAAAGTCGCAAAAGAAGTTGCTGCTGAAACCGCGCCTACCACAAAGAAAACTACAACGAAAAGAAGCACACAAAAAAAGACCACCACCAAGAAAAAATAGCGAATTTCTTAATTAATTAAAATGAAGCCCAACATATGGTCGGGCTTTGGGTTTAATTAACTATTTATTCAGTAGGAGGAAGTGCGTGTGCCTACCAATCTTAGTCCAAAATCTCAAACAAGTGCGATTGTCCTTACATCGACGGGATCGACAACACAGGTATCAGCCTCACTGCCATTTGGCATATATACGGGGTCTGTAGCTTTTCTTAGTGGGGCATCAGATCAGGTTGCCTATGTTTATAAAAAACTGGGTGGTGATGTTGTTGATATTGAGCTTACCCCAAATAATGTATATGCTGCCTATGAAGAAGCCGTCCTAGAATACTCATATATTGTTAACCTACACCAAGGTAAGAATATATTATCGGACGCGTTAGGCAACACCACAGGTACCTTTAACCACAAAGGAAATGCAACGTCTGGCCCCCTTAGCGCCAGCTTGAAGTTTCCAAGATTTGAAGCAAATTATACTAATAGAGTTGGCGATGGAGCTTCGACTATGGCCGGCCTCGGTGGGACGACCCCGATTTATTCGGCTTCCTTCACGACTGTTAAAAATCAACAGGACTATAATTTACAGACAATCATTTCCAGTTCTTCGGCTTCGGGCGTTAATGATAATGACGAGACGGTGCCATATGCAGGAAAAGTAACTGATAAACGCGTAATAATTGATAAAGTATATTATCGGTCCCCAGTGGCAATGTGGCGCTTTTATGGCTATTATGGCGGCATTGGTGTTGTGGGAAATTATACCACTTACGGACAATATGCAGATGACTCAACATTTGAAGTTGTGCCTACTTGGCAGAATAAGCTTCAAGCCATAATGTATGAGGATTCCCTGTATACTCGGGTTTCTCATTATTCTTATGAAATTTTTAATAATAATTTAAGGCTATACCCCACTCCACGTGGCGATGATAACTTTGCTGGCTATCTTGATCGTATTTGGTTTAGATTTAGAGTTAAAAGCGATGTGTGGGATGAAGATGGAGATATTGACACCGGCATTGAAGGTGTGAATAACATGAACACCCTTCCCTTTGAGAATATTCCATATGATAATATTAATGCAATTGGCAAACAATGGATTCGAAAATATGCTCTTGCGCTTTGCAAAGAGATGCTAGGGCAAATTAGAGGTAAATTTACAACAATTCCAATCCCCGGTGAAAGTGTGACGCTAAATCATTCTGAATTGCTATCTCAAGCGAAAGAAGAGCAGACTGCACTTAAAGATAAGTTGATGGAGATACTCAAAGAAGTAGAATATGTTGAATTAGCCAAGCAGGACCAAGAAAAAGTAACAGCGACGGAGGAAACTTTAAAAAGAGTTCCCTTACCAATATTTGTAGGATAGGAGAAAGTAAATGTCTGATAGTGAATGGTCCAGGCCTCCTGCTCCGCCCCCTCCGCTGTTTTTAGGAAAGAAAGAGCGCGACTTAGTTAAGCAAGTTAATGATGAGCTTATTGAAAAAATTGTCGGACAGCAAATTCTTTACTATCCTATTGATATGTCTTCAACAAATTTTCATGAACTATATGGCGAAGCAATAAAAAAGACTTATTTGCCTCCTATTCGCATTTATGCGCTTGTTGAATTTACTGACTACTCTACTGAATATATGGAAGGCGCCGGAATTGATAAAACATGGGAAATTAATGTTCATTTCCACGAAAGACGCTTACAGGAAGATCAAGATATGTACGTACGAGAAGGTGATTTTGTTTTATACGGAGATTTTTATTACGAGATAGTTAAGTTAACAGAAGCAAGAAAACTTTTTGGCCAAGTTGACTATGGTTTTGAAATTTCTGCAAGATGCAGAAGAGCAAGGAAGGGATTATTCGATGCTACCTGATAATTTTGATTTTGCACAATTAGATCCTGATTTCAAGGAGGGCACCCTTAAAGAGATAGGTATGCAGGCCTCAAACATAGAAAATATTGATTATGCGATAGTTTCATGGCTTAAGAAAGATTTAGATTTGAGTGCCACGACCAATGAAGGATTTATAAATGTGCCGGTTTTATGGCAAACGCCCGAGCGCTCATTTCAAATAAAGAATGAAAAAGACTTACGAGATGACGCCGGCGCCCTCAAACTGCCCTTGATTAGCATAGAGCGCACTACGATCACCAAAGATCCAACAAGGAAAGGGGGCTATCAGGCTCACATATACTCACGTGATATGAATGGGCGCATAGGAAGAATGGTTCTTGCCAAAAAAATAAAACAAGATAAAACACGAAATTTTGCTGTGGTGGCGGCGACAAGAGACAGAACCATTGGCAAATTGCAACAATATTCGCCAAGAGTGAATAAAAAGATTGTTATTCAGACCTTATCAATCCCTATTCCTGTATATGTTAATATTGATTATAAAATCACCATTAAGACCGAATATCAGCAACAGATGAATGAGCTTCTGACGCCTTTTATTGCAAGAACTGGGCAAATTAATGCTTTTGTAATGAGAAGGAGCGGCCATCTCTATGAAGGCTTTATTGAACAAGGCTTTGCGCACAACAATAACGTTGCAAATTTAAATGAAGATATGAGAATGTTTTCAACCGATATTACAATCAAGGTTTTGGGCTATTTGATGGGTGAAGGAGAAAATGACGATAGGCCCATTGTTAGAATAGATGAGAATGTTGTGGAATTGACCTACCCGAGTGAAAGCATAGCTTTCCCCGATGAAGATGACTTTTTTACATTATAAACCACTTCCTGAAGTGTCTTTGGAATTAAAAATACTATTTATTCATGATTACTCATGCATTTAAGCATATTATTTTAATAAGAGGGGCACGTAATGTCAGTTAAAAGTTTTAAGTTTGTATCTCCCGGGGTGTTTATCAATGAAATTGATAATTCCTTTATCCCGAAGAGGGTCGAAAACATCGGCCCAGTCGTCATTGGGCGCTCCAGACGCGGCCTAGCGATGACACCAGTTGCGGTCGATTCCTACTCCGATTTTGTAACAATGTTTGGAGATACGGTAGCAGGAAATGGAGGCGGCGATATTTCTCGCAATGGAAATTATCAATCGCCCATGTACGGCACATATGCCGCAAAAGCCTTCCTGAACTCAAAAGTTGCCCCTCTAACTTACATTCGCCTCTTAGGTCAGCAAACCACTGCCGGCTCAACTGCCGGCGGAGATGCTGCAGCAGGCTGGCAGACCGCCAATCGCATTACAACGAGTGCAGCCACTAATGGTGGTGCTTACGGCCTGTGGGTGTGGCCTTCGGGCTCAAGTTCGAACCTTGGAACAGGCTCGCTAGCTGCCGTTTGGTATCTTAATGACGGAATTCTACAATTAAGTGGAAACCTTCATCCCGGGCTTGGCGGCGATGCGCTCGATTCCCGCGGAGTGGGCAACGTTGTTGCCACTGACTCAGATGGCTTGTTTACTGTGTATGTTTCAGGTTCTCAAATAGCAGAAAAAATTAAGTTTGGCTTTGATGATACAAAAGAGACGTTTATACGCAAGAAATTCAACACCAATCCTCAAGTGGCAAATACAAACGCATCTAGTTTTTATCCGGCATCTACAAAGCAAGATTATTGGCTTGGTGAAACCTTCGAGCAGGCCCTCCGCCGCGAGGGAGCCTTGCATTCTGATGGGACAGCAAAAGTTGGTGTAATTCTTGGGATTGCACAATCAGGCTCTTCGGGCCCAGACAGCAGCTATGATCCGAGCAACATGAAGTCGCAGGCTTCCCGTGAAGCAGTGGCCGGCTGGTTTATTTCACAAGATTTAAACGCTGCTGGCGATTACGAGCCTGGAAACATGCAAAAGCTTTTCCGCCTCAAGGGCCGCGGCCACGGAGAGTGGTTACATAAGAATGTCAAAGTTTCAATTGAGAAGATCCGCCAAGCCACTACAACTACGACGGAGTATGGCACCTTCTCGGTTGTTCTAAGAAGTATTCTTGACACAGACAACAAAATTGAAGTTCTAGAGCGCTTCGACAATCTTAGCTTAGATCCAAAATCGCCAAATTACATTGCGCGCAAAATTGGAGACAAATATACAAACTGGAACACGGCCACTAAAGCGCTAGATACGTATGAAACATATCCCAATAATTCAAAATTTGTATATGTTGAAATGGCCGATGCTGTTAAAGCCGGCGCATCCTCGCCAAAATACCTTCCATTTGGTTACTATGGTCCACCACGCCCGGCACAGGTGACAGTAACCGGCTCCGGGCTCACTAATCTCGACGATGGAGTCTCCGGCAGCGCCGGCGGCTATGTCGGCGCGCCACTGAACACCGGATGGTGTATTTCGGGCCGAAATAAGGTTGTTGGTGTGTGGAACAATGGCGCGACACCCACCTTTAATACTGACGTCTTCCTATCCGGCGCCGTGGCCGGCGCGGTCGCGACGGCGGAAACCACTCTATACGTAGCCAACGCACTTACCGGTGCGATGATCTGGCCATCGGCTAGTTTGCGAATTTCCGCATCGGATGGTGGCTTGAAAGACCCGACAAACGCCTATTTTGGATTTACATCTACAAGAGCCCAAGGTTCGACACGCCCAGATGCCAGTGTTGGAGATTTTGGCAGACTGTGGTATTCAGGATATTCCGATGATCCAACGAGCGCTTACCTTACTCAACAGGTTGCTGCGTGGTCATACATCTTCAGTTTAGATGACGTCGCGAAGGACGGAACCAGTGGTGGAGGCTATGCGTATCGCTCTGGCTCACGAGCCATAGGCGAATCAGTTACGACTTCGTCTTATACTGACTTGCTAGATGCAGGCTATAACCGCTTTACGGCGCCTTTCTGGGGCGGCTTCGATGGGTTCGATATTACAGTGCCCGATCCGCTCTACAATAATGGAATGAGCAGCACTTCTACAGAAGATAATAGCTATGCTTACCATACGTATCGCAGGGCAATTGATTCTGTTTCTGACCCCGAGGCTCTCAATATGAACCTCCTTACTGTTCCAGGCTTAACGCTGGATTCCCTAACGGGGCACATGATTGATGTTTGCGAGGAGCGCGCAGACGCCATGGCTCTTATCGACCTGCCAAATGTCTATATTCCGGCTCATGAGCAATATTATTCATCTGCAACAAGCCGAATTGGCACTGACGCAACACAGGCGGCAAGAGAACTTAGGGATAGAAGAATTGATTCCTCTTATGGTGCAACATTCTATCCTTGGGTCCAGGCCCGCGACGAAGGGACTGGCCAACTTATTTGGATCCCGCCAACTGTTGCTATGCTTGGCGTTCTGGCTAGTTCAGAGGCCAAAACCGACGTTTGGTTTGCTCCGGCAGGCTTCAATCGCGGAGGTCTTACCGACGGCGCTGCTGGAATTGCGATCACAGGAGTTACGCAGAGGTTGACATCGAAAGATCGCGATACACTTTATGAATCACGGATTAACCCGATTGCCTCGTTCCCCAATAGTGGAATTGTACTCTTCGGCCAGAAGACGCTCCAAGAGCGCCAATCTGCCCTAGATCGCATTAATGTCCGCAGATTGGTAATCTACATGAAGAAGCAGATTTCCATTCTTTCTACACAAATTCTCTTTGAGCAAAATGTGCAGGCAACTTGGAATCGCTTCAAGGGACTTATTGAACCGTTCTTGGCGAATATTAAGACTAGGTATGGTATCACCGATTATCGTCTAATTCTGGACGAAAGCACAACGACACCAGATCTTATCGATCAGAACATCTTATATGCTAAGATTATGATTAAGCCGGCCCGCGCCATCGAATTCATTGCCATTGACTTCGTTATCGCATCCACTGGTGCCTCATTTGATGATTAAAACATGGGGAAAATAATTTCCCTCACTACTTATTTTTAGAAACAGGAGAACTCAAATTATGCCATTTTGGTCAACAAACTTCGGAGAAGACGCAACCCTTAAAGATCCTAAAAGGAATTTTAGATTTACGATAGAATTTCAAGGAATACAGGCCGAGCAAGGGGGCGCCCTGGCATGGTATGCCAAGTCTGTTGGAAAGCCGAGCTTTACAGTTGAGAATGTAGAGCATCAATATCTTAATCACACTTTTTATTATCCTGGCTCCGTTACTTGGAACACAGTCAGTGTTGAGATGGTAGATCCAGTTAGTCCGGATATGACTGCAACATTTTCTGATATTTTAGTGCAGTCTGGCTATTCTCCTCCCACAAATGCTGATTCTTTAGGCACCATTTCTAAAGCAAAGGCCGCCGGCGCATTGGGTACCGTAATTATTACCCAAATCGATTCTGACGGCCAGCCGCTCGAAACATGGACACTTTGGAACGCGTTTGTTAAGGATTTTGCTTTGGGTGAATTATCCTATGGTGACGATGAGTTATCCACAGCCACAGTCGAGCTTATGTACGATTGGGCCCGCGTAGAGACAACCAATCCGTCAGTCGCAACCGCCGGCGGTGGTACTAGTTTCTTTAACGCATAATGACAATATAATTAAACGAGAGGTGTACATTGTCTAGAAATCAAGATCGCTTAGGAGGCGTTCAACAAAGAGATGCGAATCCCCCTGCACCGGCAATGGGAGAAGGAGGGTTCTCGTTTGTAGTTCCGACAGAGTTTGTAGAACTACCATCAGAAGGCCAGTATTATCCAGAAGGCCACCCTCTTTGTGGCGAAACCTCTATTGAAATTAAACAAATGACCGCAAAGGAAGAGGATATGCTCACGTCTAAAACCCTTATTAAGAAAGGGGTGGCGATAGACCGAGTTATTGGTAGCTTAATTATTAACAAGGCAATTGATCCAGATTCTTTGCTCGTAGGCGATAGAAATGCAATCATTGTCGCCACCAGGGTGTCGGCGTATGGCAGCGAGTATACTACAAAGGTGGGATGTCCATCCTGTGGGGCCTCACAAGACTATTCTTTTGACTTAAATTCGGCAAAGGTATATCATGGCGAAGATTCGGATACCGTTGGTGTCACTGATAATGGAAATGGTACTTTTGATGTGGAGCTACCGCGCACAAAAGCGGTTGTGACTTTTAAAACTCTAACCGGAAGAGACGAAAAAGTGTTTTTCTCGGGGACAGAACACGACAAGAGACAGAAAGTAGATAGAATGATAACAAGACAGCTTAGTAGTATGATTCTAGCGGTCAACGGCGATTCAAGTGCTGAAGCAACGAACTATATGGTTAATAATATACCATCAGCCGATTCTCGCCATCTTCGTTTGGCATATCGCCTTACTTCCCCAAACATCGATCTAACCCAACATTTTGAATGTGATGAGTGCAGCCACGAGCAGGACATGGAGGTCCCGCTGAATGCGGACTTTTTTTGGCCTGACCGATGAATATATGGAGAGCATATATGAACAATTTTTCTTCTTAAAATATTCGGGCGGCTGGTCATTTAGTGAGGCGTATAACTTGCCAATTGGCTTGAGGGATTGGTTCACTAAGCGCCTCTTAAAGCAGCTTGAGGCAGAAAAAGAGGCGATTGAGAGCGCGTCAAAGTCAAAGGGCTCCCGCTCCACCACACACACGCTGGGCCCAGAGAATGAGCCAAAACCCCCTCCAAGGTATAAGCCGCCATCACGTCAGTAATTGAATCCCTTGTTTTTCTGTGAAAAACTATTTAATTTAGAACCGAGGGTTTCATTGTGGCATCAGAGAAAGATCTTAAGCTAGCTAAAGAATTAAATGCGAAACTTGAGGATAGGAAAGGGTTAGCTGAACGTTTAAATAAGCTCAGCAAAGAAGATCTGAAGAACATGCAGGAGTCGAAAGAACTCCATGAGTCGATCCGGACAGCGGTCGATGCTCTCGTCGCCTCCCAAGTTCAAGCTCTTGATCAGCGAAAAAAGCATGTTCAGAGCTTAAGAGATGAATTAACAGAATTAAATAAGATCGACTTATCGGAAAAGTCGCGATACGCCCAAGGCGTCATCCAAGAAGAACAGAAGCGCCGGATAAAAGAACTAGAAGAAGAAGAGTTAAAGTTACTTAACGAACGAATATTGGCCGGCGAAAAGCTTAGTGACCAAGATGAAAAAAGACTAAAGGATCTCGACAAGCAACAGAAAAAGCTCGAAAAGATGAAAAACGTCACCGAGGTCATGACCAAACTCACTGCCACGGGCCTTTTTAGCGGCGATTCCAGCAAGATGACCAGTTCGCTTAAAAGCATCGGTGGTTCCATGGAAAGCAAAATGCTCAAACCAATGGAAGATGCTATTGGCAAAGCCGACACCCTAGGTGGCAAATTCGGCGCTATGGTTTCTCTTCTTTTAGTTAAAGCACTCTTAGATTATGCCAAGGCCGCCGTCAAGCTTGCTTACGATTTGGGCAATGTTGAAAATGCCTTTATGAAGGCAACAGGCGCCAACGAAGAGTTCGCGCGCTCCGTAACAAACTCATACAAAGAAGGCCGCAGATTTGCAGCAACCGCAGCAGACATGAGTAAGGCAACACAAGGCCTTTATAACGAATTTACAGACTTCACATTCCAAGATAAAGACACAAGAGAGGGCCTGATCGAAACTGGCGCCGTTTTGGAAAAACTCGGAATAAGCAATCAGAAATTTGCACAAAGCGTCCAACTTTCCACTAAAGCACTTGGAATGTCTGCTGAAGGCGCCGGCCAATCAATGCTGGATCTTGAAAAATATGCCGAAGAACTCGGAGTGTCCCCAGAGAGGCTATCAAGCCAATTCCTTGAAGCCGGAGATTCTTTGGCCAAATTGGGCGAAAATGGCGATGAGGCATTTAGAGACCTAGCCGCGGCAGCCAAGATCACTGGCCTGTCAGTTACCAAGTTGCTAAACATTGTGAACCAGTTTGACACATTTGAGGGCGCCGCAAGACAGGCTGGCAAGCTAAATGCAGCCCTGGGTGGCAACTTTGTAAATGCCATGGATCTCATGATGGAGACCGACCCGACAGCTAGATTTGAGCAAATTAGAGACTCCATCCTAGATACAGGCTTGTCGTTTGATGAGATGTCATATTATCAGAAGAATTTCTACAAAGATGCCATGGGCCTTAGTAGTGTCGGCGATCTGGCCCTGGTACTTAGTGGAAATATGGATTCTGTTTCTGGAGCAACCAAAAAGACATCTCAAGAGTATGAAGATGCAGCCAAAAGAGCACAAACAGTCGCAAGCTTCCAAGAGCAGTTAAACATACTTTTTGCTGAAATGATCCCGATAATAACACCATTAATTGACGGCATGAGAAACTTCTTCGGGTGGATGTCCAAAAATGCAAAAATAATAAAAGTAGTAAGTGGGCTTATACTGACTATTACCGGCGCCATCCTGCTGTTTACTGGCGCGGGAACAGCCGGTGGCATTGCCGGCGTTACTTTGGGGCTCGGCTTGTTGTTTGATAGTGTTGAATATGGTGAAAAGAAGATGTCGGGACTGTCAATATTATTTAAAAAACTTGGTAAAGCTCTAGAGCCTTTGTGGACTGATTTAAAATTACTTTTTGAGCCTTTTATGTTATTGTTTGGAGGCGCCGGCGGCGAAATGGGCTTAATGGCGATAGCAATACCTATAATTGAAGCACTTGCGGTGGCACTCAATTATATGGTGCTGGGCGTTAAAATGGCCCTCGCCCCATATACAGCCGCCGCCGCCCTTATATCTGATTTTATTAAACTAATACAAGGTGATCTTACATGGGAAAATAGCTCGGTTGGTAAATGGTTTGGCGGATTTGCGCAATCAATTGCAGGCATAATAAGCCCTATTTTGGAGCTTTTAAACTATTTTGGTCTCATAGACGACAAAGTGGAAATGCTGGGCCACACTATGTTTGAAAAATCATATGCATCAAGCTTCTTAGACGGAATCGATAAATTTGGAGAAGGCTTTGAGCACATGGGCAGCGGCGTAAACCTCGCCATAACTCCGGTGACGTCTCTTATAGAAAAAATGATCGAACTCGGCGATTCGCCGATATTCAAGGTTGGTGCTGCAATTGCAGGCTGGTTCGGCAATGATGACACCGCCGCAGCAACCACCGGCGCCCCAGCCGCAGCCGCAGCAGCAGGCACCGGAGGGACCACGATGATTAATCAGGGCCCAGAAAACATAACAATTGAATTGAAGGTTGACAGAGATAAATTGGCAACCATAGTACATAAGATAAATGGCAAATCTTCAAGTAATGCTATAGCAGGGAGGGGGTAGAAATGGCGGATGAAAAGGGTAAGCCCACTGCAGCGGACTTTTATAATCAAATATTTGAGACGCACAAATATAAAGCAAACCAAGTTGGTAGTAAACCAGATGTTCCATATGCCGACGGATCGGACGCATATGCAAACAATAAGAAAATGTATATTTCGTTTTTGCACGTCCCCACTCAAACAAGCGTCTTCTTTAAAGCATTTATAACGGCATTTAACGAAACCTATACGCCGGCATGGGCGAGTGAAGAGGTTTTTGGTCGAGCAGATCCAATCTACACGTTTAAGCAAACCACAAGATCTATACAGTTAACTTTTATGGTTCCTGCAGCAAGCGAAAGCGAAGCATTTGAAAACCTTGGAAAAGTTCAGAATTTGGTCCAATTTCTATATCCAAACTACACCAAAGTTCAGGAGGCACAAACAATTTCCCAGGGTCCCCTTCTTAGGCTAAAAGTGATGAACCTTTTACAAGATGTGAACAATATGAAACGCTTGCCCGAACAATCTAGCTTTAAGGACCTCAAAACTAAGTCAAAATATTATACTGAATATAAGTCCCGCGGAGCGGCCCCTCATCACGGGCTTCTAGGATTCATCTCTAGTTTTACAGTAAATCATAACATTGAGAATAGAGAAGTCGGCGTTTTCGAAAAAATAGGCAGTAGCAATACAGTTCTGCCAAAAAATATTGAGGTTGTTGTCGGCTTCACGCCGATTCATGAGCACCCACTGGGCTGGGATGTCAACAATAACTTCGGAAAAGGCAGCGACGGCCTCTCCGATGGCGGACTTTTCCCCTATGGAGTGGAAATGTACGATCCTCGCAAATCAGAATCAGATTTGAAAGACAAGACATGGGACAAGCTCATGGATCCTCCCCCGGAGCAGACGATACTCTCCGTCCAAGCCCAGCAACACATGATCAAGGAGGGACTCACCCAAAAGGACATCCGCAAGTTCGACACCGCCCGGCCAATGACGTACGAGGAAGCGATGGACTACGAACCCGCCGCCCGGTGGCAGTCCGGCGCTCCTCGAACTCGCCTCGATGAAGAGAAAAAATAAATTATGGCAAGCAGATACAGTAAATTTAAAATTTTAGATAATGATAGCGATTATTATGCACCCCTTCGAAAATCGAGAGGTCTCAGAAATATCCAGCATTTTGAAACGCCCATATTGCACCACCCCGGCGTTTTGACAAGGGCTGTTATAAAGTCAGAGACCTATATGTGGAAATACGGCGATAGACTTTATAATTTGGCACATCAGTATTATGGCAACGCAGAATTTTGGTGGATTATAGCATGGTATAATGGATATCCAACCGAAGCATCAATTAGAAATGGCGCCATTATTGAAATTCCTCTTAGTCTAGAAGAGGTCACAGTGGCGTTGGGGTTATAATAAATGGGCACAGTAAGTAAATGTACACAGACCGGCGATTATGACCCTAATGGGTCGCACCTGCCAAATTTCTTAGACCGCATGAAGACAAAATGCGGCTCACTCGTCGGCGAGGGCGACAAGACCGGCAATTTGGACTGTTTTTATGAGGCCGCCAGCAAACTCAATTATTATATAAATAGGATTGCTGTCGGACCCGACTCCTGGGCTCAATACGGCGTCGGCGTGCCCGCCACGATTAAGGATGCCAATACCGAGGCACCTATAAACGTAAGCCCACAAACTTTTGATGGGTTGTTTACAGCAGTTCAAATTTCTTCTGGCCTGGCCGCCACCACCCCCGCGTCCGATCCCAGCGAACTCAAAGCAGTCTCCACGTCACTAATCAACGCCGGCAAGCCCATCGAGCGCCCGACATCTTGGAGCTTGAGCAATATTAGAGGCTACCTTCCAGAGCCGGAAGGGTTAGCTAAAGCCCTGGGTTCAGACCTTGGCCGGGCAACCGGTCACGCAGACAGCACTAAGACCTGGACCGATGAAGCAATTTGTAAGGCTTACAACGGCATGACCACGGTGAAGGTCTTTGGGGCGCCCGGTTTCCCCGCGGGCACCATACAGATCAAGAACAAAAAAACCTACCATGGCCACATCGCTGCTGGCCAGGCGCACAAGCCCGGCGGCGCCGGTGTTATCGGATACGTCGGAAAGTGCGTAGTTCAGGTCAACCCGGTACCCGGAAAAATCGAAATTGAACCCACATCGTCACATGCCATCGCACAGCGCCTCCCCAATCGCGACGACCCGAAGGGCGCAATGTTTATATCTAAGCCCAGTGGCTTGAGGCCCGTCGGTGGTGTATCGAAGAAGACCGGCGGCAGCACGCGCGTCCCGGCATCAGAAGAAGGCGCCACTATAGATTATACTCTGGGGACGCATGGATCATGGGCCGAAGCAGTTTCCGCATGGACGGAAGGCCACGAAACTGCCACCGTGGGCCTGTCCAAGGGCGCCCTTACGTCAGGCGTCCTGACGCAGGCACCCCAACGCGATATACTGAAAGTTAAACTTAACGCACTCTTAGGCTGGACAGATGAACTCCTCGACTCGTATGGTCGCGAAATAGATTCCGACGGCACCGATAACCTCAAACTGCTCAAGGTCGACATCAATGCAGCCATCGCCCTCCTCGCTTCTCCCGGCCTCACGTCCTGTGCTAATGACGCCAACGACGCAATCGGCTGGATCGCGAAACAAGGCCAGACTAATGTAGGCGTGGCTCTCAACGATCCACTCGTCGACAATGCCCAGACACGTCTTGATAATGCTCAGGATCAACGCCAAGCCAATCAGAATGCCGGCGGCGCGTTCGGCGCCGCAACCGTGACAGTGTCCCGGGACATTAAGTATAAAGAGCAGTGCATTCTTTTAAGTCAAATCTCCACTTTGGCTCAATATAGAAGAAATTTAGACAAAGTAGACCCCGAGGCCAATCGGCGATTGCCTTATAGACCCGGCGGCCAGTATTTTGGAGGCGAAACTAAAGAAACCAATGCGCCCCTTTTGGTTGAAGGCGAATCATTTGGCTTTATGAATAAATTGACTCAATACGGTGGTATGAAACAATTTTTTGATATGACAAACGCTGAAATTGCTGGCCTGCAGCCATTAATAAGGCTATATAAAGTAAGGAATGCCAACGACCCCAGCGCAAAGACGGCTGAGCAAGAAATCGCCTTCGACTCCTACGCCACAAAAGAAGACGTTACGAGCATTTTTGAAACAAAGGAAAGGAGGGGGTTTGGCGTTGGTATTAAAGATTTTAAAATATCATACGAAGGACAAGATTTATTTGCGCAAAAAAAATCAATTAAGGCAACTTTAAAATTACAAGCAAATAGTTTTTCAGAGCTACTCAAAGAAAGGGGCCCCAACGGGCAAAAATATCGATATATCGATCTCGCACTTAAAACGGGTACGAAGTTCATCGAAAAGAGACCAGAACTAGACGAATTAAACTTCAGGCTAAAAGCTACCTTTGGCTGGGTGCCGATTACTAATACAATTTTAAGAAAGGAGGTCGTGACTGCCCTTAAAGGCACATTTGTGAGTGTGAACTTGACGCCAGTTACTCATAATTTCGATTTTGATGACCTGGGCCGAGTAACCTTTACAATTGAGTATTTTGCATATATTGATGAATTTTATGATAAGCCTAGAATGAATATTTTTACTCATGCCGGAACATACACGAATGTTCTGAAAAGAAAGATAGCATATGCCTCCGCAACAAAGGCAGCAAAATGCGATAATGATGAAGCTTCTCAGCGGGAAAAAATAGCTAAACAGAAAAAAGATGAAGTTGATAAAATTGAAAAAGAAAAAATAAGTATGTTAAACCGCATCTTTGCGCAGTTGTTCAGAGACAAAAAGATATATTTTTTAAATCTCTCTAGGCAACAACTAACCGAGGTAATTAGTTTAGGGCCTTATTTTAAATTTACAACCGGCGTTGCACTGACCACCCCGGACGCCGATCTTTCAGAATCTATGCAGAGTCGCTTGGCGACTGCATGGAAGCGAAAATTTGCGGCCGCACCCGGAGGCTCTGACAGAAAAACTAATGATGCTTTGGAGGCCTCATTGCTTGTGGGAGGAATCGATAGTGTTCAAATTCCATTTTTTTACGTTGGTGACTTGTTGGACCTGATCTTAGGGAGCATGGAAGAGTTTCTCAATGAGACGGCCACCGGGATCGGTAACGCCACCAAATATGGCTCGGGCGACAATGCCATTCCGTTCGATGATGAGGTTAAGGCCGTCGAAATGAACGCGATAACAAAAAGCATTGCAGAATTTGAAAGATTTAGATTAGTTTTGGGGCCACTTGAGATAATTGATCATATGAATGATAGTGCTAATTATCAAAATTTTGGAGATATCCCAATATCGGTTAAGTATATGTCCGAATGGCTGACATCTAAGTTGTTAAAAAAAGACCAGGCAGTATACCCACTAACACAGTTTCTGAAAGATTTATTTAATGATCTGATAAAGAAATTTTTAAACGATGACACTTGCTATCCGTTTTCTATCAAACAAAAAGTGCGCCTTTTCCAATCAGTTGTGACATCCTTTCCTGGGGCCCAGAAGCCTGACGAAATCACCGCCCGGGCCAAATCTCAGACTGCTCACCGTCTAAACATTTTCACTGTCGATAATAAAGAGACGCCGTTCCTGAACATTTCAGGTAAGTCAACTTTTGACCGACCAAACCCAGGCGACGAAATGAATTATTTTATATTCTTCGGGGGAAGAACACAGCCAATGAATTTGATGAACGGAATCCGCTCGAAAGATGAGGATCGTGGCATCTTCCATTATTTGCTAGGCAAAAACAGAGGCATTGTAAAAACTATTAAACTTAATAAGACGAATGCCCCGGGTCTCAAGGAAGTTCGTTTTGAACAAGAAGGCTATGATGGTCTAAAGCAATTAAGAGAAATCTATGATGTTAGCATTGATACTTACGCTAATATTCGCGCATTCCCGGGAAATTATATTTTTGTTGATCCGAAAGGCTTTGATCCAAGCCTGACGTCCTACGACCAAGACAAGTTCGATTTGACTGATTTGGGTGTCGGCGGATATTTTATGATCATTCGCTCAGAACACGAATTCGCACCTGGCCGAGCCAATACGAATTTGACAGCAGTGTGGGTTGCTTCGGCCGCAGGTGCTGATGAGAACAGGATGATTGAAGAAGGTGTTGGTGCCAATAATGAGGTAAAAGCCAAGTGCAAGGCAAAAAGAGACAAAGATGCCCAAGCGCGCCTGAGTGCTAAGGCAGTGGGGGACCTCGCGGCCCAAAAATATACCGGCAATAAAGTGGAACATACCCCGGAATAGGAGAAAATCATGTCAAAATTTTACATCGAAGAAAATAATGAATCTGTTTTCTTGACATACAATAAGAAAGTGATCTATAATAAAAAAGCGTCATCGGGCCGGCCCAGTCCAAATTTGGTTGACTTCAATTTTGCTGAAAAGTTTTTCTACGGAAGAGTTGATTTTCAATTTAGGCCAATCTATTTTGATGGCACCGGCACAGTACCGATCAAATATTTTAATCAAGGCGCGGCCGATGGCAGCTCTTTTGGAGCAGCTGCATATGTAGTTGATGCTTTTGCTGACTTATCTAAACAATTTAAGAAAACTGTAGCAGCCGGCGGCTTGTGGGCTGGAGATCGCTTTTTGAGCAATTTACGAATTTTTAAAGCATATACAAGCCCTATAGACCTGTATGCGCAACATTTGGAGAACTATATGGCTGCTATGGCCTCTGAATTTATAACACAACGGATAGAAGTGCGAAACTTTAATCATTTTATGTCAAATTTTAAAACTTTAATACAAGATTCCGCTAGGCAGTTTCCATTTACAATGCCGGGATTTATAAAAAGCAAGTATTGCCCTATTCATGCATCTGGCCTGGTCATAGAAATCGCAGACACTAAGTATTTCAACGATCACGAGAAAATCGCCCAATTCATTAAAAGCAAAAATTGGAATTTTTTCTTGAATGCATGCAATTCATATGGTTTTATGGTAGACAAAGCTGTGCCATGGCGCCTGGTCGCGGATATCGCCTCTAATGAAATGCTGGCTTATGCTGCCCGATATAGCACTGCTGATGCAAATACAGGGGCCCTCATCGCCGCGAGTTATAATAATACCTATTATAAATTTTTCAATGATTTTCGAGGTTATTTGCTAACGCTATATAATAGGGTGCGTCCAGACCGCATACAGGTAGTCGAGCCGTGTGGCGACGGCTCTTCTCGCTCTGTATACATAACGCCACCAAAATATACCCTCGACCACATCAAGAAGCTAATGCCAGACGACGTACTCCTAAATCTTTATTGCAATATTCGCATCATGGAAGACCCAAACACTTTCGAACATAGTAATATACAAAAAATCATCAAACAAACCACGGTCATCGCAAATTATAGGTCTTTACCTGAAGCATTGGGTATTTTTGAAAAAATAATCAACCAACCATTTGACTATAATGGTTCTTTGAGTTATATTAAGAAGCAGATAGCATTGCTTGAGGAAGGGACTGTTGTATTTTCAGAGCCTAGATGATAAAATAGAATGTGTTGGAATTTATGCTGAAGGTCAATTAATATTTGATAATTTTCCTGATGGATTGTTAAGAACTTGGCGCCATACTGGCGCCCTAACTGATGAGCTTGTGGAATATGCATGGATTCGTTGTGGGGGCCAGAGCTTATCTGAAGTGTGCCCAGAGAACGCATCCTCTGATTTAGCGCGCATGCAGTCGCGATTTAAAGCCTATTTGCAATCTTTTAGAATTGCCAAAATTGATCTAAGAGAGCTTTGTTTCTTTGACCTCGTGCCGCAGGATTTTTTGCTTGAATTTTGCGAAGTTAAAAATAAAATTACACAGCACGTTTTTGAAAACTTTGAGAAGCCACAAAATTATGAACATTTAGCGGCAGTGCACCGCCTTCTGCACAAATTCAAATTTAAGGAATTAAATGTAAATAATCAAGATTGTCGCTCACTGTTTTCTGCGACTGCTGACCGGACAAAAGTGCAAAAAATCTTAACGGGGAATCACTACATAGATTATAATCTTTTTGGCACAATTACCGGGCGTCTTGCGACCTATCCCGGGAGCCTCCCTATTTTGACAATGAAGAAGGAATATAGAAAATTGATAAAACCACATAATGATTGGCTACTAAGTTTGGACTATAATGGCGCCGAGCTTCGAACAGTCATGGTTTTAGATGGCCAAGAGCAGCCTGACTATGATATTCACCAGTGGAATGCAAAAAACGTATTTAGCGGCCTATTGTCGCGAGAAGAAGCCAAAGAACAATTTTTTGCGTGGCTCTATAATCCAGAATCAGAGGCGATTAAAAGCGAAAAATATAATCGTCAAAAAACTCTATCATCCTACTACGATGGCGAGTACGTTGTAACCCCTATGGGCAGAAAAATTAAAGTTGATGAAAGGAGGGCATTTAATTACTTAGTGCAAAGCACAACAGCCGATATCGTCCTCGACCGGGCAGTTGAAATTGATAAATTCTTAAAAGATAAAAAATCATATGTTTCTCATATTGTACATGATGAAATCGTTATCGATCTAGATGATTCTGAGCGTGATCTGGTACCACATGTAAAGAATATTTTTGAAAACAACAAACTAAGCAAATTTGTGTGCAACACAGCGGCAGGCAAAAATTATCATGATTTAAAGGAATTGCAGTTATGATTTCCCTGATTGGAATTGGCACCGCCGGCGAAAACATCGTAAATTGCTTTAAAAACAATAAAGAGTATCGGGCTTATATTATATCCGATAATGTGCAAAGAAATAGCAAATATAAGCATAAATTGAAATCTTATAAGAATCTTGAAGATTACGAAGAAAAACCCCCGAAACTGCAGAAATTTTTTAAAGACATAGGCGACCATGTTCAAGTTTTTCTATGCGGCTCAGCACGTTCTGCTAATGCCACACTAAGCATTTTACAACACATCAAGGATAAGAAAATTGATATCTTCTACGTTCAACCTGATGTCGATTTATTGATTGGCGTTCCCAAGCTTCAAGAGAGAGCAATATTTGGTATTTTACAGGAATATGCAAGATCGGGACTTTTTAATTCTTTTACTGTTTTTAGTAATCCAATTTTAGAGCAAATAATTGGATCTGTGCCCATTAAGAAATATTTTGAAACCATAAATCAAACTATTTATTATAGTGTTCATTACAAAAATTTATTTGATCACACAAACCCTGTAATAGGCAACCTAACACATCCATCAGAGGTGCAGAGAATTCGCGCTTTAGGCAGAATTGATCCAAAAAATCTTAAAGAAAATTGGTTTTTTGACCTTGACGCTAGCCGAGATGTGTGTTATTATATATGTATATCAAAAAATAGATTAGAGAACGACGGAGATTTACATCAAACGATTATAGGCCAATTAAAGAAAAAGCCACGAAATGCTTTCAAGAATGTAACATATGCAATCTATGAATCGCCTTTCGAAACAGACTTTGGGTTTTGCGTTGCCCATACTAACGCAATCCAAAAAACTCTTGACAAGCTTGAGCAAGAGTAATATATTAGATATCAAGGAACGCTTGATATACTTTAGACATCAAAAAGGAGAAAATAAATGTCAATCAATATGGAACTAATGAAAAAGAAGCTTGCCACTCTTCGCGGAGAAGGCAGCAGAGAAACGTCAATCTGGTTTAAGCCGGACGAGGGCGATCAGGACATTCGAATTGTCCCAGCTGCGGATGGAGATCCGTTAAAGGAAATGTTCTTCCATTATAATGTGGGAGATCATAGGGGTGGCGTGCCATGTCCAAAGCGTAACTTTGGAGAACGCTGCTCAATTTGTGAATTCGCGTCGTCATTATGGCATGAGGGCACACAGAATAACGATGAGGAAAGCAAGAAGCTTGCAAAGAGTCTCTTTGTCCGAACTCGTTTTTTCTCACCAGTGGTTGTCCGCGGCCGCGAGGAAGAAGGTGTTAAGGTCTACGGCTATGGCAAGACCGCATATGAACTTCTTCTTGGTTATATCCTCGATCCAGAATATGGCGATATCACCGATGTTGAAGAGGGTACTGATATCACGCTCACCTATACAAAGCCCACTCGGCCGGGAGCGTATCCGCAAACTAATCTAAAGATGCGTCGTAGCAGTAGCCCTCTTTTACAAGATAACGACGCAATCCCGGGTCTTCTTCAAAATATGCCCGATTTTGACAATTTGTTTGAGCGCTTGACGCCTGAGCAGGTTGATGCCATTCTTGACGAACAATTAGCAGACGATAAATCGGCCGAGGGCCGTTCTCGTCAGACTGAGTCATATGGTAAAAAGGAGACTAACGACGTCGACCGCGCATTTGATGAATTGATGGCGGGTTGACCAAGGCCGCTGGCAGACCGGTGCAAAGTCTGCCGCCTTTATGTCAGGGTAGAGCAGTTGGTAGCTCGCTGGGCTCATAACCCGGAGGTCGGTGGTTCGAATCCATCCCCTGCATGCATTTTATTTATACTAAGGAGAAATAGTGCATAAATATGACACATTCGAAGATATTGAGCATCTTCATTCAGGACTATTAGGGATTTTGAAAGATCCCCCCAGCTTTTTTGAAAAACCCATGATTAAGGAATTTAGAGATCTTCTAAATTTTTGTAAAAAGGTTATAAAGGAAGGTGAAGAATCTGAACACTTTATGCATGCCTCCCCCTTTGATCTAGTAAAAACGCCAGATTCACAAGGTCGAGCAGTAACGATCGATCCCGATCACGCGTCCGATGTTAAGAATAGTATTGTCCGTGCACAAAAAGTGTATGTAGCTGGCCTGGTTAAGGAATGTTCAGGCGGCAACAAAAAGGAAATTGTAAACTGCAACCATCGTGTTGAAAAATCAGGCGAAGCTATTAAGGACAAATTGCTTCCTAATAATTTCAAGATGCCAATAGTTTGCGTGCCTTATTCTCTTTCTAAGACGGTCGACCGTGCTCTCGATGAGATTCAGGATGTGCTCAATAGCGGCATGCCAAAAAAGTTGAACAACTCAAATGATATGGTGACCAGTATGATGAAAAGCGTTTACAACCACCAAATCGATCTAAATGAAAAAGAACAATATGATGACTTTGTAAGCTATTTTGGTAAAAAATACCCACAGTGCTCGCTCAAGACAATTAAAGGCAACGCTACACGAGTGAAGAACAAAAAGAATTTTGAAGGTTGCGATGTTTGGTGTGATTCGACGGTAAAGTTTACTAATGAATTTGTTTCCGTCCACGCGGCCAGAACACCCGGCAAATCTGATTATTTTAGTTTTAACAAGGCCGGCCAGAATTACAAGAATTGTAAACTTGAAGTAGTATCTACAAAGGGCTCCAGCTATGATCAGCTTTTCCGGCGCGATCTTAACTTTAATTTTGAGAACCCAGACAAGAGAATTCTTCACTTATTGGTGTGCCAAGTAAACAAGGGTGATCCACAAACTACGCTGCAGAGTCGCAAAACATATTTTACGCATCTTTACAAGGATTGGTTTCGCGTGGGTAGGCACGTTCCAACATCTATTGGTCCTGAACTTGTCGTTGTCGTGCCGCAAAATATGGGCAGCGTAGAAACTTCGATTTACGTTGATTCGGAACCTATTGTCACGAGCAAAGAAATCAAAGAAATTGAATCTCATTGGAAGCTTATTACGCGAGAAGAGATTCACAAACACTTTCAATCGCCAAATTTTAACCCAGCAGAACCATACAAGCTTGAATGGATTGTTACGGAAGCTGCAAAGGCACCCTCCCTGAGTGTTGTTGCAAAGTAGTAAATACTCCGCTAGGAAGCTCACACAAAATGTGCTATTTTTGTTTGTCTATGTAACAAAAATAATGCATAAGTGTTAAAATCTGCCACGTGCATACTATTTAAAGAAGCATGCATAATTGATACAAGAGTATCACAGGGAGAACAAACTTTATGTCATATAAGTTTTCTACCGGTAGTATCCGCACCGGCGACATTTACTCAGAGGATGATCGCACAGGCGATGGCACCTTTATTGATTTTGACGAAGACATGATCAAGCTTTGTCCCGGCGCCGCGAATGCCGGAACTTTGATAGCAACACCCGGGCAAATAACCATCACTGGCTCGGGTGCAGATCCGGCGACTGTCGCAAGCGCACAGTTGGTGTTGCAGTACGATGATAACGACTACGCTTTCCTTAGTGTCAATGAAAACGGCTCCTTAGCTGTTGAAACAGTTGACAGCGATGGCGCGATAGGGGATATCACCCTTAGTCCAGATGGTGGAGTTAATTTATTCCATAACCAAGCGAATGAGCTTGGAAATGACATCGGTACTGGCGAAGTTGTGTTCTTTGGAACAGGCTCCACGACAGCCGGCATGCTTTATTATTTAAATGCTCAAGGATCATGGACACAAAGTCTTGTTTCTACTAGTTCCACTGGCGATTCTTTATTGGCAATTGCTTTGGGAAGTACACCACCCGACGCGGGGATGCTTATCCGCGGATTTTTTGATGCAGACTCATATTTGCTCAATTTTTCCAAAGGCAAAGCCGTATATGCCGACGGCGCCCTTAATGAGGCCGCGGCAGGAAAAATGAACACATTGGCTCCGACGGGCTCTGCAGAAATCGTCAGAGTTGTTGGCCACTGTATGGCTTCTGGTAGTGTTATATATTTCAATCCGAGCGGCGATTGGATTGAACTAGCGTAATAATTGAAGAGAATTTAAATTGGCTGATATCAATAAAATAAATAATGTAGTGTGGACAGTTGTTGGCAAGTTCAACCCGAGCCTGACCCTGGTTGAGGTAGCCTGATGGCTGATATCGGAAAGGTCAACAACGTAGCCGCGGGGTCCATCGCATCTGTTAGCAGCGTGGCGGCGGCCAACATCGGCAAGATCGGGAACACCGATCTCCCTGCTGGCGGCGCGTCCCTGTGGGTAGTCGCTGCCGAGGATGGCGGCATAGCCACGGCGGCTGCGGCTGATCTCGATGACTGGACCGGCTACGACGCCACAGGACTCGGCAACTCCGACCACATCACACTTGCGGTGGGTGAGGATGGCAGTGGGGGCCCGCGGTGGGTGGTTGGTACGGATGACGGAAACCACGAGCTTAGGTACTCAGACGATCCCACGGACGGTCAGGACTGGACCAGCGTCAATATCGCCGGCGATGTGTACGGGGTAGCCTGGGGCAACGGTGTCTGGATCTCTGTCGGTCAAGCGGGAGAGTTGCACCGGTCCACGGATGGCGCGTCATGGACACGGATCGACCTCTCCTCCGGCGATCAGAATGTCGCTGGGTGGGTGAACACCGTCATAATCTGGGACGTAGTCACAGACGGTGCCGGGAACTGGATGTGTTGCCAAGGCGCAAACATATTCCACAGCACGGATGACGGCGCTAACTGGTCACGGCTGATTCAACTGGATGATGCTGGCGGGTTGAACATCGGAGCCGGGTTCACAGCAACCTCGATGGCATACACGGCCAGCCGGTGGTCTGTGTATCTCTGGGCCAGGAGCCCGAACCGGACCCTCGTCTGTCATGCGGCGGCGGCGTCACCCTCTTCGTGGGCGATATGTACGGTTGGCGGCAGCGCCCCCAGTGGTCAGGCCCTGGTCGGCAAGCTGGCCCGGCGGATGGCTGGTGGTGGGGGCACGGTGATTATCACCTATGCCAACGCAATCTCCCGGAGCACGGACGCTGGCCAAGACTGGACGTTTACAACCAGCACCCTGCCCCGGACGGACGCGCGCGATGTGGCCACCGATGGTCAGGGGAACTGGGTCATAGTCCACGACTCCGGCCGGATCTCCATCAACACCAGCGACGGCGCGCCCGGTTCCTGGGTCGAGCAGTCCGGCGGCCAAGTTCTATTCCCCAGCAGCACCGAGAACATCGAGGCCGTTGCCATGAATGTTCCGTTGCCCGTATAGAGGCCCTACTTACTAGATTTTGCCGCAAGTCTCGGGCACGTATAACCTCGCCGGTGACTGGGTTTGGGATGCATATCAAGATTTCAAGGCTGTCTCGTTTAACAGGATAGCATAGGAATAATTAATATATGATGTTGGAACGAGGCAATCAATTATGAAAATAGTAACACAAGAAATCGCTGACTACATTAATCAAATTATTTGTTTGCTTTCCCGACAACATGTGTTATAATTAATATGACATCGAGAGATGTCGCTTGTTAAAATAAAGAAAAGAAAAATAAAGACAAGTAACATAACAAAGATAAGGAGAAACGTTATGGCAAAAGCCAAAGCGGGTCGTGTATCTATGCACGACCTAATGAAATTAGTGAATAAAAAAGCCGGCAGAGAGGTGGCCCATGATCTTACCGGTGATAACCCAACAGAAGTAAAAGAATGGATTCCAACTGGCTCCCGCTGGCTTGATTCTATTGTTTGCAAGGGCCGCGTAGCAGGTATACCAGTAGGCAAGGTCACAGAGATTGCAGGGTTACAATCCACCGGCAAATCATATATGGCAGCTCAGGTTGCGGCAAACGCCCAGAAGCAGGGCAAGCTTGTTGTTTATTTTGATTCTGAGTCAGCTATCGACCCAGATTTTTTAGAGCGCGCAGGGTGTGATCTAGAGCGATTAATGTACATTCAAGCTAGTTCAGTCGAGTTTGTTTTGGAGACAATTGAAGAACTTCTTGGGGCGACTGATGATCAGTTAGTGTTTATTTGGGATTCTCTTGCCTTCACGCCCTCAGTTTCCGATGTAGAGGGAGATTTTAATCCACAATCAACAGTTGCCACAAAGGCACGTATCCTTGCCAAGGGGATGTCAAAGCTTGTAATTCCGATTGCAGACAAGAAGGCGACATTCATTGTCTTAAACCAGCTTAAGACAAATATTCCCCATGGCCCAATGGCGCGCCAAATTGCAATGACAACGCCTTATATTACACCCGGAGGCAAGGCAATGCACTACTCGTATTCTTTGCGTATTTGGCTTACTGGCCGCAAAGCTAAGGCAGCTGCAGTGTTAGACGAGAAGGGTTTTAAAATTGGCTCTGAAGTTAAGGTGAAGCTAGAAAAGTCTCGCTTTGGCACAGAAGGCAGAAATTGTACTTTTCGTATTATGTGGGGAGTACAAGATATTGGTATTCAAGATCAAGAATCGTGGTTTGACGCTGTAAAGAGTTCAAAGCACTTGGCCTCTGCCGGCGCATGGTATACTCTTACAATGGGAGATTATACAAAGAAATTTCAACCATCTAAGTGGACCGAGCTTGTCAAAACTGATCCCGAGTTTCGTACAAAGATTTTGGAGCTTATGGACTTGGAGGTGGTGCAAAAATTCGATAAACGTGAAGGTACCGCCGCCGACTTCTACGATGATGAAGAAACGGCTGCGAAGTAATATAGGCGATCACATTGAATAACAACAAAAGAGTATTAATTGTAGATGCCCTCAACATGTATCTGAGAGCCTATATTGTAGATCCAAGCTTATCGCGCCATGGACAGCCCATAGGAGGTCTTAAAGGTTCTCTAAAGATTTTACAAAAGCTTGTAAGAACAACAAAGCCAGATAATATTATAATAGCATGGGATGGGCCGGATGGCTCCCGCAAGCGAAAAACCATGGACAAAAATTATAAGGCCGGCAGAAAGCCCATCCGGCTAAATCGCGCATTTCACAATCTCACAGATGACGAAGAAATGCAGAATAAAATTTGGCAGCAAAGCCGTCTAATCGAATATCTAAATGAAATGCCGATTATGCAAACTATGTTGCCAGAGATTGAAGCGGATGATGTGATCTCTTATGTATGTAGCATGGAACACTACAAGGGCTGGCAAAAAATTATTGTTTCTAATGATAGGGACTTTATGCAAGTTTGCGATGAAGAAACGGTTCTATGGCGCCCCACAAAGGACGAATTTTTAAACATAAATCGCATAGTAGAACAGACTGGTGTTCATCCAACCAATATGGCACTCGCAAGAGCAATTATTGGCGATACCTCTGATAACCTCCCCGGCGTTAAGGGTGCGGGATTCGCCACGGTAGCTAAGCGATTAAGCTTTCTATCGGAAGAAAAAACTTATACTATTGATGACGTAACTGGGTATTGCGCCGAGCAAGCAGAAAATAACAAATTAAAGTTTTTTTCTAATATTTGCGAGAATAAAGATCTTATTGAACATAACTATAAAATGATGCAGTTATACGCTCCCCAGATGTCGATTCAGTCTAAAATGCAAGTTAAGGAATCTATAGAAAACTTTGAATTTACCTTTAATAAAACAGGTATTCTTAAGATGATGATTGATGATGGCTTTGGTGAACTAAATTGGGAAGATCTTAAAGTTCACTTAAACAAAGTCGTTAATGAGTGTGTTGACAATGCAGTCGAATAAAGTTTGCGCTCGCCTTGACTTTAGGCCATCAGAGGTTATATTTATTACACAGAAAAGAGGCGTAAGATGCTTTCAGAAAAAGTAGACTTTGGAAGGTATGGCAAGACCTTTCAAGAAGGACTTGTTCAATTAATATTTGAGGACCGACCATTTGCGGATCAGATAACTGAAGTGCTCGACGTAAGCTTTTTAGAATTAGAATATCTACGTGTATTCGTTAGTAAAATTTTGCATTATCGTGCAAAATATGCTAAGCATCCATCGGCTGAGGCTCTAATCACCATTCTTCGCACCGAGCTTGACAGCGAAGACGAAGTAGTACAGCAGCAGGCCCGCGATTATTTTGCGCGCATACATTCAAAAGAAATCAGCGAAGTCGATTATATTAAAGAGACTTCATTAGAATTTTGTAGAAAGCAAAAATTAAAAGAAGCGATGATCGAGTCAGTAAATCTCTTGCAATCGTGCTCCTTTGACGAGATATCTACAGTAATCAACGACGCGTTAAAGCTGGGCTCAGACAACAATTTTGGTTATGATTATCTAGCTGATTTTGAAGAAAGATTCAAACCCAAATTTAGAAAGCCGGTCACTACTGGATGGAACGAAGTTGACAATATATGTAATGGCGGCCTAGGCAAAAGCGAGCTTGGAGTTGTAATCGCCCCTACCGGTGCCGGCAAGAGTATGGTTCTGGTGCACCTAGGGGCACAGGCCCTGCAAGAGGGCAAAAACGTTATTCACTATACCCTAGAATTACAGGACACAGTTGTCGCTTCGAGATACGATAGTTGTATTACTAGCTATCCACTTTCTGAATTGATTAATTTTAAAGATGATGTGTATGAACAAGTAAAAAATATCGATGGCAAACTAATCGTGAAAGAATATCCCACAAAATCTGCCACAACTAATACGATAAAAAACCACCTTTCAAAGCTTTTAAAGCGAGGGATTAGACCAGATGTGATTTTAGTTGATTATGCGGATTTGTTGAAGCCCGTGATTGTGCGCAAGGAAAAGAGAAATGAACTGGAGTCTATATACGAAGAATTGAGGGCAATATCACAACATTTTGAATGCCCAGTGTGGACAGCTTCGCAGACAAATCGCTCTGGTTTAAATGCCGAAGTGATCACGATGGAGCAAATTTCGGAAGCATTTAATAAGTGTTTTGTCGCAGATTTTATCTGCACAATTTCGCGAACTATTGAGGACAAACAAAAAAATCAGGGCAAAATGTTCATCGCCAAAAATAGAAATGGACCCGATGGGATGATCTACGACATATTTATGGATACATCGAATGTTAGTATTAGAATACTTCCAAAGAGGCCAGGCACCATAAACGCAAGCATCCCGATAAACCCGTTGCCTGTAACAGCCAAAGAACAGAGAAATATACTGCAGAGCAGATACGAAAAATTTAAAAATATAAAAAGGAACAGCGCAGAATGAGAACAATTGACAACATCAGAAAATTTAAATTATCAGACACATTTATTGAACAATATAGAGAAAAAGAGGTTCCGTGGGGCCCCCTTGGCTACGTTACATTTAAGAGAACATACGCTCGCCGCCTCAGCGAATTTGATTCTGCCGCGTCCGGCACTGAGGAGTGGTTTCAAACTTGCCGACGTGTTATCGAAGGCATGTTTAATATGCAGAAACAACATGTGTTTCTTTTGGGCCTAGAGTGGAATGACAACAAAGCACAGAAGACTGCCAAAGACGCATATGATAGGCTTTTTAATTTAAAATGGACACCACCCGGCCGCGGCCTTTGGATGATGGGTACAAAATTTATCGAAGAGCGCACGGCTGCTGGATTATTTAATTGTGCGTTTCGTTCAACAAAGGAATTGGCGTCAAAGGGAGGGTATTTATTTGCTTGGATGATGGACGCATTAATGGTCGGCATTGGCGTCGGCTTTGACACCCTAGGTGCTGGCACAATAGCCGTTAAAGAGCCTCAGTGCACAAACGATGTTCATGTTATTGACGATTCACGTGAAGGGTGGGTGAACTCTGTAAAATTATTGCTTGACGGGTATATATTCGGCGCTCAAGTCCCTAAGTTTGACTACTCGGCGATTCGCCCGGAGGGCGCCCTCATTAAAGGATTTGGAGGTACATCCAGTGGCGCCACGCCGCTCATTGAGTTGCACAAAAATTTAAAAGAGCTTTACAATAGTCGTATTGGACAACAAATCACATCTGTCGATATTGTAGATACAGAAAACCTTATCGGCCGATGTGTGGTGGCCGGGAACGTCCGGCGATCTGCAGCGCTAGCAATGGGAAATTATGATGATTTTCATTATTTAGAAATGAAAAATGATCAAGAAAAGCTTTATCACCATAGGTGGGGATCAAACAATTCCTTTAATGCAGTAGTGGGGATGGACTATACATGGCATGCCGAACAGAGTCAAAAAAATGGCGAGCCCGGATATATTTGGCTTGATAATGCACGCACAAGAGGGCGAATGATTGATTCTCCCCGCGATGACGATAGAAATGTTATGGGGTTTAATCCATGTGTGGAACAGCAATTAGAAGACGCAGAGCTTTGTTGCTTAGTTGAAACTTTCCCTGCCAAACATGATACATTTGAAGACTATCTTAAGACTCTTAAAATTGCATATCTTTATGGAAAAACAGTAACATTATCAAATACACACTGGCCCGAAACAAATGCAAAAATGCTTAAAAATCGTCGCATTGGCTTGTCTCAATCTGGAGTTATTCAGGCATTTAATAAACACGGTCGCCGAGAAATGTTTAATTGGTGCGACAAGGGATATGAACATGTTAAACAACTGGACGAAGAATATTCAGATTGGCTGTGCATTCCGAAGTCTATCCGCATGACCTCTATTAAGCCATCAGGGACCGTCTCGCTTTTAAATGGCTCAACGCCCGGAATCCACTTCCCGGAAGATGAATATTATATTAGAAGAATTCGGTTTTCAAAAGATAATGTAATGCTTAAATCTTTGGCAGAAGCAGGCTATAATATAGAAGATGACAAGTACTCTCCGAATACCGTATGTGTAGAATTTCCGGTACATGAGCCATATTTTCAAAAGGGAAAGCGCGACGTCTCAATGTGGGAACAACTTGAGATTGCCGCTCAATATCAACATTACTGGGCAGATAACTCAGTTAGTATTACAGTAACTTTTAAGCCAGAGGAGGCTCACCAAATCAAAAGTGCCCTAGAGATGTATGAAACTAGATTAAAGGCAGTTTCCTTTTTAAAATATGAAAAAACTGGCTATGAACAGGCCCCTTATGAAGCAATTACGAAAGAAGAATATGAAGAAATGTCTTCGCGAATTAACCCCTTCGCCAGAATTATTTCAAATGGTGGTGTTGGAACAAAGTTTTGCGATGGAGAATCTTGCACAATTTAAAGGAGACCGAATATGTTTAAACCAGTTAATCGTTATGTGTTGGTTGAAGATATCACAAAGAAAAAGGAACAAGAGACGCCCATGGGCATATTGTTGCCCGATGACTATAAGCCAACCGAAGAGAGATACGTATCTCTTAGAGTGATCGACCACGCAGACGACATCCGTTTTCAGTTATCCACAGGTTCGATAATTATTGTTGATCGTAAGATGATCGAACAAATAACTGTGGATAATGGGAAATATTCTATTGTACAAGATAATTATATTGTGGGCATAGTGAATGTTTAGGATACAAAATGAATGGATAAGAATTTTTATAATGAAGCCTCATCGGCAAAATTGGGATGGGAGCCTTCATGGTTCGGCGAAAGATTTTTTGATGATAAGCTAACAAGAGCAATTAAAAAATGGCAGAAGGCTCGGGGACTCTCCGGCGATGGTCTTTGCGGCCCGATGACTTTCCGTCGTTTGTGGACTGAGCGCCAACAACACATTGATGAGCATGTTCCCGACGATTGTCAATATTCAAATTATATTGTCTACAATGGCAGCTTCACGCCGATTGAGTGGGACAAGGTTGTTTTGTGGCCTGAGCGCGGCGGCTTAAAGACGCGCAAAGGCAATTACTACGACTATACCGGCCGCCCCAAAAGAAAAATTCGTTATTTTGTAAATCACTGGGATGTGTGCCTTTCCTCTACATCTTGTCAAAGAGTGTTAGATAAGAGAGGAATTTCTGTTCATTTTCTTATTGACAATGACGGCACAATTTACCAAACGATGGACATGCAACATGCTGCATGGCATGCCGGTTCCGAGAGGACTAACCGCCCTTCAGTCGGTGTAGAGATTACGAATGCATATTACACAAAATATCAGGAGCGATATGTGAAAAGCGGCCACGGCGAAAGGCCCATTATTGATGATGCATGGGTTCATGGCCACAAGCTTGATCCGTTTCTGGGCTTTTACCCGAAGCAGATCGAAGCTCTTAAGGCGCTTTGGAAAGCTATCCATGCGGCTGTACAAATTCCATATCAAACGCCTCTTAACCAATTTGGTAACACTTCGACCAAATACGAACAAGAGGTGGCCTATGGAAAATACGAAGGCTTTGTTAGTCATTATCACATAAGCAAAGGAAAGATTGATTGCGCCGGCTTAGACATTAAGACACTTTTAGACGAAGTAAAATATGACATTGATATTCTAGATAAGATAAAAAACAGCTAATTTTAGACTTTCCCTAGTTATTACATGGGCTTACTCTTGGCTGTATTATTAAGCTGCTTTGTTCCTCAGCAACAGTCTTCGTATGCTGTTAAAAATATATCCGTTGTTGAAACATTTGCAGTGGGCGCCCCAACCCAGAAGGCTGCTTGGAAGATGAAGCCCGCAATAAGAGTTTGCAGTAGCACAAAGCTCTCAATTATTAGAGTAGAGAGGGCGGTTAAATATTGGGAGATACTAGGATACGAATTCGATGGAATTGGCATGGATTATAATATAAACTGCACGCAGCCTAAATACGGCGAAATTATAATAACACTGCCAGAAGGCAATATCGATCCAGAGCACCTGGCCGCAACAAGAATTTATACAGTGACTGGAACATTAAACATTGCAAAGGCGAAAATTTTTATATATCCCAAAGAAGTGCGCAAACAGAGAGTCGTAGAGCATGAAATAGGGCATGCTTTGGGGTGGATGCACTATAGTCAGAAATCTCACATAATGCACCCTATTTGGCATCTTGGCGGTTTTGGCGCATCCGGGCTAAGGAAATGAATTGATTGAGTATGATAAAATAGTAATTGGTAGTTCATTATCGGCGGTTTTATATGCATTCAACAACAAATATCCCATTTTTTTTGCCGAGGAGCGCCGGCCGTTTAGATTTGATTATTTCGAGCCAGCGTTGGACTTATCTTGTCTTAAAATTCCTGGAGCTGCAAAAAGTTTAACGACGTTTGAGGGCAAAAAGAAAGTTGGTGTTGCTAAGGAGTTGCTGTGGGAAAGGCTGCTTTTCTTATTGTCTCTTGATGGGAAAGTCCCGCTTTCAAACATGTGTCACAACATACGATATGCTGATGACTCGATAATCTGTTCAAATGAGTATTCTAAGATTGCGGAAATAAAGTTTAATGAATGTTTTTATTTTGGAGATTCGGCCGGTTTTGGCTTCACAAAAGAAAAAGTTCTTGCTAATAGGCGATATGTATGCTATGATTATATAGCATTTCATCGAGGTGGTAAGCACGATATCGATCATATAATGACGCAAGATGACTTTATTAATGAGACGTGGTTTTACTCTTCTGATAGAATCGATGGCAAAACACCAGTAAAAGACGCATGCGCAAGGTCAATTTTAACAGAGGAACAGCTTATAGATTTTAATTTTTCTGAGACCATGGCCAGATTTAAAGTTGTTAACGAGATGGAAAAAAGAGGCATGAAAAGCGTCTTCAATGGCTATAGTCCCACTGGGCGCCCAAAATATTATAAATTTAAAACATCGACGATTGAGCGCCAGAAGAGATGTCTACAAGAAGAAGATTGTATTGAATCCGACAATCTAAAGGTGGCACAAGCCAGTGAATACGAATTGCTCACAGAGCTTAAGGAAGCCTCTTTTCAATATAATCAATTTTTAGATAACTTATGAGTAAGCATATTCACATGGCTGGAATAATACCTATTGCTAATTTTGAAGACAATTTTGGCATGGACTATCCTTCGTGTTTGTTGCCTGTGGACGCATCTTTTTCAATGATTCAAAAATCTGTATTTGAGTGCGCAATTGCAGGCTGTCAGACTATATGGATTGTCGCAGATGATGATATGGCTCCAATTATTCGAAAGAGAATTGGCGAATGGACATATGATCCGGTTTACTTTTATAGAAAAGAGAAGTTTTACAAAGACTTGAGAAAGGAAATTCCAATATATTATGTGCCAATTCTGCCAAAAGACAGGCAAAAAAGAGATTCATATGGGTGGTCCGCGCTATTTGGGATGCATTCGGCATGGTACGTCGCCTATAGGCTATCAAAATGGGTTATTCCAGAAAAGTACTACGTATCTTTCCCGCATTCTGCGTTTAATATTTATACTTTGAGAAAGGAGAGGCCAAACATTTTGCATCATAAAAATAATTTCTTTTTGGAATATGAAGGAAAAACTGTGAAGGATGATCAATTTTTATCATTTACTATGTTTGGCGAAGATTTTAAAAAATGTCGACGGCACATTAACAAGGAAACAACCCGAACATATTATAATTTAGAAGAAGGTGAACAATATCCTTCTAAAAAGCTGCCTTTGCGCGAACGATGGTCTGCAAGGAAATTTGATTTTTCAACAATATTCTGTGAGATTGATGAGAAGAGTGCCACAAAAAAAGCTTTAGACTGGCATTATAATTTAAATGATTGGACCGGTTATCGGGCGTACTTGGGGAGCGAAAACTTCATACAAAAGCCTGCAGACTCCTTGACAAAGCCCCACCATCATGATACATTATGTAATGATAGGGAGGACAATGATGAGTAGAAATCAATCTAACATTAAGTTTGTCGGACTACACGCGCATAGCGTGGCAGGTTCTATTTTTGATGCGATTGGGTATCCCCAAGCACATATGGATTTTGCATATGAAAACGGATGTGATGCTTTGGCGCTTACTGATCATGGCAACATGAATGGCTTAGCATACCAAGTGCTTCATGCCAAGAAGATGCAAGAGGAAGGCAAGGAGTTCAAGCCCATTTTTGGATGCGAAGCTTACTTTATCCCTTCCATAGAAGAATGGCGAGGCGCCTACGAGAAGGCGATGGAAGACAAGAAGAAGGCTCGCTCAGTAAAGCGAGACGCAGCCTCGGGTGCCACAGTTGAAGACGAGGGCAATAGCAAAAAGACCCAAGATCTCCTCCGGCGCCGGCGCCATCTCGTTCTTTTGGCACAAAACCAAACAGGATTGAGCAATCTTTTCAAGCTTGTTTCGGAAAGCTATAAAGCAGAGAATTTTTATCGTTATCCGCGAATTGATTATGCCCTCCTCAAGAAATACAACGAAGGCATCGTAGCATCCTCAGCTTGTCTTGGGGGAGTATATGCTGGTAATTATTGGGAAAATCGCGATGAAGGTCATGACGCTGTTTTGGATGCAATGCGTGAGACAACAATGAACATGCAAGAAGTATTTGGTGACCGATGGTACGCCGAGATTCAATGGAACAACATCAAAGAACAACACGAACTTAATCAATATGTAATACAAGTTGCGCAAGAATTTGGTGTCAAAGTGATTACAACAGCCGATAGCCATTATCCTGGGCCGGATGCATGGAAGGATCGCGAGCTTTATAAGCGCCTTGGTTGGCTCGGCCGTGGAAGACCCTCTTGGGCAGAAGAAGAATCACAGTTGCCCGACGGTGTTGAGGAAATAGGATATGAACTATATCCAAAGAACGGAGATCAGATTTGGGAAAGCTACAAACATTATGCAGAATCGTGCGGCTTTGAGTATGATGACAATGTTGTTTTAAAGAGCATTGAAGAAACACATCGAATTGCTCATGAACGAATTGAGTCTTTCCTCCCCGACAACACAGTACGATTGCCTGAATTTGTTGTTCCGGCCGGCCACACCGCAACACAAGCCCTTGTTCAGTTTGCCTTGGAAGGACTCAAAGAAAGAGGCTTACACACAAATAAGCAGTATACTGATCGGCTCCAACGCGAGCTAAATGTCATCGATGAGCGAGGCTTTTCTAAGTATTTCTTGACAATGAAGGCCATTGTTGACGTGACAAACGAAATGATGCTGGCCGGACCCGGCCGCGGATCTGCAGCCGGCTCTCTGGTGGCATATGCGCTAAACATAACCCAAATTGACCCTATTAAACATGGCCTACTGTTTTCGCGTTTCCTGCGTTCAGACGCAACTGATTACCCTGATATAGATTACGATGTATCTGACCCCATGGTTCTTAAAGAAAAGCTTGTTGAGATGTGGGGTGAAGATGTTGTAGCGCCCATCTCTAATTGGAACACACTTCAGCTACGCTCTTTAATTAAAGATATCTCAAAGCTTTATGGGATACCATTTACTGAGGTTAACACTGTTACAAGTGTGATGATGCGCGAGGCAATGCCCTCGGCCAAACGCAAGCATGGTATCAAGGCCGGCGTCTATGCGCCCACTTGGAAGGAGGTGATGGAATTTTCTCCAACCCTGCAAGCATATCTCAATAAATATCCGGCGGTCAAATCTCACGTTGAGGGCTTAGTGGGGCAGGTTCGCTCTTGCTCGCGTCATGCCGGCGGTGTTGTAATCGCAGAAGACTTGGGTGACAGTATGCCACTCATTAATTCTGGTGGCGTGCGCCAGACCCCGTGGTCAGAAGGACAAAATGTTCGCCACCTTGAGCCAATGGGTTTTATTAAATTTGATCTTTTAGGTTTGGCTACACTAAAGATGATGGAGGTTTGTATTGAACACATCCTTCGTCGTCACTATGGGGTAGAAGAGCCAACGTTTACGCAGCTGCGAGAATATTATAATAAGTACTTGCATCCAGATGTAATTAACATGGATGATCAGTCGGTCTATGAAAACATCTTTCATGCCGGAAAGTGGGCTGGTGTATTTCAGTTTACAGAACAAGGCGCTCAAAATTTCTGCAAAAGGGTGAAGCCCAAAAACATAATTGACATCTCAGCAATTACTTCCATTTTTCGTCCAGGCCCCCTCTCGGCTGGCGTCGATGCAGACTATGTAGAAGCAAAGAGCCACCCGCAATATGTATCATATCTTTCAGATGAATCTCGCGAGATCACAGAAGAAACTTTTGGCTTTCTGATTTTTCAGGAACAGATAGCTCTTCTCGCACATAAGCTTGGTGGCCTAACTCTTGATGAAGGAAACATGCTTCGCAAGGTTCTTACCAAAAAAGGAACCGGCAAGGGTGATGTTAAAAATAGGTTGAGAGTTAAATTTATTGACGGGTGCGACAGCAACGGTATTGCAAGAGACAGCGCCCAGGCACTCTGGGATAAGTTTGAATACTTCTCTGGTTATGGTTTTAATAAGTCTCACGCGGTTTCTTATAGTGTTATTTCATATCAATGCGCTTGGTTGCTAACTTACTATGAGTCGGAATGGATTGCCGCTTTTCTTGACAAAGAGCCTGAGTCTCGTAAAGAAAAGGCAATCAATATTGCAAAATCATTTGGATATAGCATTGCGCCTGTTGATGTTAATAAATCTGGAAAGGTTTGGGAGATTGCGAAAGACAACAGGACGCTAATTCAGCCGTTGACCTCCATTAAAGGTTTTGGCGATTCGGCACAAGAACAAATTCTAGACCACCGGCCTTTCGCCGATATTGAAGACCTCTTATTTCGTGAGGAGATTACATACTCCAAATTGAACAAAAAGGCTCTCGACGCTCTATGTCGAGCGGGCGCAATGGACAACCTAGTTGATGAACGTTTTACAGGCCGCAAACATTTTTGGTCAGCCGCAGTGGTCGACCGGCCCAAGAACAAAAAGAAATTTATCGAAAACATAGAAGCATATAGGCAAGAAGGAGACTTTACCGAAGAAGAAATAATCCACTTTAAAACCGAATTGACTGGCGTTTTTCCAATGAATTTGGTGATTAGCGCCGAGACAATTAGTCGGCTAAAGGAAAAGTATATCCCCCCCATTAGTGACTTCGATCCAGAACTTTGTGTTTGTTGGTTTATTCCTCGTAAAATTGTGCCAAGAAAAACCAAGAATGGTAAAAATTATTGGATTGTCGAAGTGATTGATTCAAATAATGAAACTGCTAAAATTCGCTGTTGGGGTGTTCGGCCCGAGAAAGATAAAATCTTTCTTAACCATCCATATATGGCAAAGCTGAAGTACGATGAACAGTGGGGCTTTTCGACTTATGCAATCGGAAAGACGTTTAAACTATTAAGATAGAAATTATATAAATCACTTGACAGGCAGCTGATATCTTGATATATTATAGATGTAACAAAGGAGGGCTTAATGGCCAACACAAACGAAGAGAAAAAGCAATACGTTAAGGAGTATATCCGCTCCCTTTCGGCTATTGAAGAGTGCATCGAACCTTATCAGGAGCAAAAGCGTGATCTGCGCTCAGAGTTCCGTGAGAATGGATGGCTCAACACGGACGAGATTCGCGCAGCAGTAAAGGCATATCGTCTTTATAAGCAAAAGTACAATATTGATGAGGTAGTGGAGAATTTTACTCTTATCACCGGTGAGGAACCAGATGATAGTTGAGTACGCAAAGGTGCGGGAGTCAGCCTTCGAGCCGAGCCGCGCAAACCCTTCAGATGCGGGGCTAGATGTATACTATTCACCGGAGAAACCCCACAACAAGATGTACATTGGAACGAGCACTAGCCGCGTTATCCCCACTGGTTTAAAGTTTGCGATTCCGCACGGTTATATGTTAGAGGTAAAGAATCGCTCTAGCGTAGCAGCTAAACGACAGTTGTTGGTGGGTGCATGTGTAATTGATTCTGGATATGAGGGTGAGGTTTTTGTTAATCTTCACAATATAGGAGTAGAGAGTCAAACACTTAAACCCGGCGATAAGATTGCACAACTTGTCATGACGCCCGTGGTACATTTTCGACCATCCGAAACAACAGAAGCGACCCTATATAATTATCCCATGACTATTAGCAATAGGGGAGAAGGCGCGTTAGGGAGTACGGATGAATAGCGAGACTAAACTTGTAATGTTTTCATCCAAGACAGGAAATTGGGAAACACCTCAAGAATTTTTCGACAAACTAAATTGGAGATTTGGACCATTTGATTTAGATCCATGCGCATCTGCATCGACCGCCAAGAGCGCCAAGTTTTTTACAGAACAGGATGATGGCTTGACACAAGAGTGGTCCGGCCATACTGCATTTGTGAACCCCCCATATGGTCGTGGCATCGAGAAGTGGATTAAGAAAGCTTATGAGGAATCACGAAAGGAAAATACTAAAGTAGTAATGCTTCTTCCTGCACGAACCGACACAAAGTACTGGCATCAATATGTTATGAGAGCCGAAGAAGTATACTTTATAAAAGGTCGTTTAAAATTTGGAGATAGCGAGAATAGCGCCCCATTCCCATCAGCAGTTGTAGTTTTTGATGGTACCAACCAACCGCAGATATTTGGAGCCATGAATAGATGAACCGTAAGGAACGCCGCAGAATGGAGAAGAGTATGGGTACAGAATCGACCGAAAAACTTGCCGAAAAAATTTTCCAGTTTAATCAGCTTCCGGAAGCATGCAACGCATGCACAAAAACATTTAACAAAAAAGATAAGGACATGGTACAATCGTGGTCAGTTGTTGTGAGACAAGAAGTGGTAAGATTGTTCTGTCCTGCCTGCATACAAAAAACAAAGGAGAGGATAGAAGATGTCAATAGTAGCAAGAATAGACAAGAAAAGTCTAATGATGATTCTTGATGGAGGAGTCGGCGAGGAACACTCAGTCGTTATCAAATTTTATGCGCCTCATTGTCAATATTGTCTTAATTTGGCCGATTACTATAAAGAAATTGCCAATTCATATAATGATGTGCTATTTTATGCTTTTAATATGGAGGATGACAATGGCGAGTTGGAACAAAAATATGGATTTTATGGAATTCCAACGCTCTTTCATATAAAGACAGGAGGCAAGAAGACCAAGGTTACTCTTATGCCTGACCCTGACGATCCAAATGAACATACATGGTATCGCACAAATGATATCAAAGAATTTATTGACAAACACAAATAGGAGAAAAAATGTCGTTAAAGAATCTTGAAGCCGCACTAATGCAACTAAGTGCAAAGGCAACGGAGCATTACGCTGCAATCGAGCTTATAATCAATAATCCAGTTGCAATTTCTGAGCACACCAATCATGTTGATGAAATTATTCGGCGCGCAAAGCATATGGCCGAATGCGAAGAGGCATATGCTTCGCTGCATAAGCACTTCATTCAGGCCGCACAAGAAGACACCGATGCAGCAGCAGAGCAATAAAATGCTTGAAGCGTTAACCTATGATGATGTATTGCTGCAGCCACAATACTCAGAGATTCGCTCACGCGGCGATATAGACACTAGCACTGACCTGGGCAAGCTTATCAATTTAGGCATGCCTATTATTTCGTCACCAATGGATACGATTACCGGTGGACGGATGGCAGCTGCCATGACGCGACACGGAGGCCTGGGTATTGTTCATCGTTATAATACGGCAGAAGAGCAGATGTTGGAAATTATCAAAGCATATGAAAACAGCAACAACAAAATTATCGTTGGCGCCGCTGTTGGCACATCGGGTGATTATTTAGACCGCGCGCGCAGCCTTATAAGCGCAGGTGTTAATTTAATTTGTGTTGATGTTGCCCACGGACACCATGTTTTAATGAAAGAGGCGTTATATAATTTGAGAAAAATGGCACCTAATCTTCATATTATGGCCGGCAACGTAGCTACGTTGGAGGGCGTTAACGATCTCGCCGATTGGGGCGCAGACTCTATTCGTTGCAATATTGGGGGTGGCTCAATTTGCTCTACAAGAACACAAACTGGCCATGGCCTTCCGGGCCTTCAAACTATTTTTGAATGTTCAAAGACTGACCGCGATGTGAAAATTATCGCCGATGGCGGAATCCGAAACTCTGGCGACATTGTAAAGGCGCTTGCCGCCGGCGCAGATGCTGTGATGTGTGGATCTCTTTTCGCCGGCACAAGTCAAACTCCTGGCAAAGTTTTCGAGGGAACTAATGGCGCAAAGTATAAAGTTTATAGAGGAATGGCTTCGAAAGAAGCACAGATTGAATGGCGCGGCAAATACTCTTCTTTCGAAGGCATATCAAGCCGCGCACCATATCGTGGCGATGTTCGCTTTATTCTGGAAGATCTTGAGCGCGGGATCCGCAGCGGGCTTTCCTATTCCGGCGCGCATAACCTCATAGATCTACAACGAAAGGCAAAATTTGTGCGTCAGACAACTGCTGGTTTGGGCGAAAGCATGACTCATATTAACACGAGGAAATGGTAATGTCGGAGAATTTCGATAACTATGGAAAGGATCGAAAAAGGTTGATATTTAATATAGCCGATCACGATCATGCTAAGTTAATTGTTCGTTTACGTCACAATTCACTAACACAAGCTGAATTCTTTAGGGCAGTTATCGATGGGGTTAATACGGGCGATCACAACATCTGTGCGTTCATTGAAGATTATCTTGCGGCAAAACAAAAATTAAGTAAACAAAAAATTAAAAAATCTCGACAAATTCGCGAACAGGGCGAACAGTTGATTGAAGACTTTGCTCTAACTGATAATGAGGTAGGGGACATTTTTGACTTAATCGCCGACGATCACCCAGACCTATGAAAAAAGATGGCCTATTTGCATGTGCGCGTAAATGCATGAAAGAGCGAAAATGCTGCAACACATTGGAATGCCGGCATTATATTGAATACCCGGCTGACTACAATTGCACTTTGGTGGCTGTTTATGAAAATGGCCCAATGACGCTAAGGGAAGTTGCAAAGAGATTAAGCATATCTTTTGCGAGAGTAAAGCAGATAGAACAAAAGGCACTTAACAAAATGAAGAAGAACACACTCATATCTTAAAATATTTTGTGTTCTTTATTGATTTTCACTACTATTTAATGTTGAGTTTTACTTTAAGGAGATTTACTATGGCTCGAAAAACACTTTTAACTGAGGCTCAGATTCGAAGCTTCATAAAGCTTGCTAACATCGGCCCTGTTGGCGACACCAAGTTGCAAGAATGGTACGATGAGGGTCTTGAGGAACAGGAAGAAGAGGAAGAGCTAGAAATGGATGATGAAGAAGAGCCCGAGCGGGTGGGCCATGGCGGCGGCCTGCCGGACATGGACGCAGAGCTTGGCGGCGACGAAATGGAAATGGATGCAGAGCTTGGCGACGACGAGATGGATATGGATGCAGAGCTTGGCGCCCCTGACGAACTAGATGTGGGCCCAGGTGGCGACAAAGAGTCCGAATTCATGGATCTTGTACAACAGTTGGCTGATATGGTTGGCGTTGAGGTAGACATGGAAGGTGGCGCCGAAGGCGAAGAAGAAATGGGAGCCGATCTTGAAGGAGGTGAGGAAGCAGAAGAAGAGCTACCCCCCATGCCCGGAGAAGAAGAAGCTGGAATGGAAGCTGGAATGGAAGCCGGCGAGGAAGAAGAGGAAGAGGAACTCCCCGGGATGCGCGACAGCATGTACGAAAACACTGACAAGGTTGTCAACGAAGTTGCTCGTCGCGTTGCCGGCCGGCTGGCCAGCGAGAACAAAAAGACCAAGATGGTTAATGACTTGGCCGAAAGAATATTTAACCGCCTTACAACAAAGTAAAGTAAAACTTGACAAATCAAACGCAAACCATTATGATAACCATCAGAGATCTCTGATGGTTATTTTTTTGAGGAAGTTATGGGCATTGAACAATATGCAATATACCTGTTAATTTTTACATTCGGCTATGTTACGAGCCGCACATTTTATTTTTTTAGTAGTGTGCGACACTCAATTAGAACGCTAAAAATAATGCATGTGGTTGCATTGTCTATGTTGCTCAATTGTATTCAGGAATACGCGTACGTTGGGGCTAAAAAATTAGCTACATTAGAAAAATGTGGCGTGCTTCCTAGTGATAGAATATATAAGAATGCCGAGACCGCCCATGAAGAGATTGTTGATTCTTTTAAGAGGCGTAGTATCGCCTCGCTAATAGCGCTACACCCACAAGTTTTTAGGCCGATTTTACAGTTTGAGGATTGGAACTCGGCCATGGAATATCTGGAAAAAAACAAAAAAATTGTTAAATTGTTTTTAGCATGAAGAGAACTATGTTTAATAAAATTAAGAAGAAGATTTTAGACGCTGTGACTAAAAAATTATCAGCGCCGCCGAAGGACCCAGAGGATAAGGTAGAGAAGATTGTTTTAGTTGATCCATCTGCACTCGTCGCGCCAGAGGAGGAACCCGATATGAGAATCATCGGGCTCTTTACCGATGTTCAAGAAGAAAAAGTTGCTGAAATTGTACAAGCGCTTCTTTATCTAAATGAGGTAAACAAGAACGAAGAGAAACAGGAAGATCGTCAGCCAATTGAATTTTACATTTCAACTTATGGAGGCTCAGCCGATGACATGTTCGCTCTATACGACGTCATGAATCTTGTGAGAGAAGAAACTGAAATTCACACCATTGGCGTGGGGAAGGTTATGTCTGCCGGCGTTTTATTGTTGGCCGGTGGCACGCCCGGTAAACGAAAAATTGGCAAAAATTGCCGCGTAATGATCCACAATGTGAGCGCCGGCGCTGCCGGCTCACTGCCAAATTTGGCAATAGAGCTTGAAGCAATTCAGCAGTTGCAAGAGGATTATGTTAATGCCTTGGTGTCGTGCACAAAGCTAACTCAGAAAAAACTTACAAAAATGCTAAATGAAAAAGTTAATATTTATCTTGATGCCGAAGAAGCAGTGCGGCTTGGAATTGCTGATATTATTATATAAATAGATTGACAATCTTTTGATAATGAGTTATAATTATAATGTATGCATGAGGTGTAAATGAGTAGAGCATATGATAGCAGGAATTCTCTGCAGCAAAAAATTATGAATGGGGCAAACACTCTTGTTGACAATGTTGCTTCCACACTCGGTCCCCGCGGCCGCAATGTTTTGCTGCAAGAAGCAGGCAAGGGCCCTTTTATTACCAAGGACGGTGTGACAGTTGCACATTTTGTGCAGCTAGAGGATCCATTTGAAAATGCGTCTGCGCAGATTATTAAGCAAGCTGCAATTGAAACGAATAATGAAGCCGGCGACGGCACTACAACTGCAACAGTCTTGGCGCGCGCCATATTACGAGAATCACAAAGATATATTGCTTCTGGCGCGTCCCCGATTGAATTACAAAGAGGTATTGATGCAACAGTTAAAGAAATCACAAAAAATCTTACAAATATGGCAATCCCGGTTAAAAATGCTGAAGACATCACTCATATTGCCGCTATCTCAGCCAATAACGATGCTGCTATTGGAGGGCTTATTGCTCTTGCTGTTGATCGCGTGGGCGAAGACGGATCTATTACAATAGAGGAGTCTCGTTCTTTAGAGACGTCCATAGATGTTACCGAAGGATTTAAAATTGAATCCGGATACTGTGCTGCAGCCTTTATTACAGATGATCGGCGCTCAGTCATGAACTATGAGGAACCACTTTTCCTGATAACAGACCATAAGATATCACAGGTAGAACCAATATTGCCGATTCTAGAAATGATTGCACGGGAAGGCCGCCCCCTTATTATTGTCGCAGAGGATATCGAAGGACAAGCATTGGCAGCCTTGATTATGAATGCAATACGAGGTACCTTAAAGATTGCTGCCGTTAAGGCGCCTTATTATGGCGAAGAAAGAAGAAATCTATTAAGCGATCTCGCATTGTCAGTTGGAGCTACGTTGATAGCGAGAGAAGAGGGCAAAAAATTGCAAGAGATAGAGCTTTCAGATCTTGGAACGGCCAAGCTTGTTGAAAGCAACAAATACTCGACCGTAATCGTGGGCGGCAAATGTGACTTTAAGGCCATTGATGAGCGCATAGAGGCTTTAAAAAATCAAATCAAACAAACCTCTTCGATTCAAGATTGCGAACAATTACAGGCGCGCGTTGTGCGCTTGTCTTCGGGTGTCGCGGTCATCTCAGTAGGAGGTTCTACCGAAGTTGAAATGACCGAACGCAAGCACCGCATTGAGGATGCCCTGGAGGCAGTAAGATCCGCCCAGGAAGAGGGTATCGTTGGCGGAGGTGGTGTTGCGCTCATTGAGGCAACAAAAAAGCTTTTAATCGAAACTAACCACTCAGAGCAAGCTCTCGGCGCGGTTATCGTAAAAGAAGCATGTAAAGAACCATTTCGCCAAATGGCACTCAATGCAGGAGAACCTCCGGATGTGTTGATTAAGACAGTAATGGAGGCAGATGAGGGCATGGGCTGGGATTTTAGAAACAATGAGTTGGTCAATCTACTTGATAACGGCATTATCGATCCAGTTAAAGTTACCAAGGCTGCTCTTCAGAACGCTGCTAGCTGCGCTGGGACCCTAATTACTACTAATTTTGGCATTATACAGACAGGAGAATAAAATGCAAGAAGGAGATTTGATTCACATACCCCAAGATGTTCTGTTATTCGACAAGAATAATATTTTTATTGATAAAACCAAGAAGCCGATAGTGGGGGTTTTTCTAAAAGAAACGCCAGTGGGTTCACCATGGCAGGCCGGCACATACACCGTTTATGCCAAAGGCCGCGAAGCGGTGGTGGCGAGAAGATGTGTGTACCCCATGGAGGAAGAATGTTAGTTAAATTAACCGAAGTGTGCAACACTGGCGCAGTTACTGCAAATGCTAAATATTCCTTGCGCGAAGTCTTTGTTAACCCGGAACATGTAGTGATGGTTCGTGAAGAGCGGCGTTTGCGAGAGTTAAATGAACAAGGGCGTCTGCCAAGCGATCTGGACCCGGACCACAGATTTTCGAAAATCATAATTGATCGAGGCAACACCGGCACTGAAATAACTGTGGTTGGCGCGCCGGAGATTATCGAGTTGGCGCTTCAAAATAGCTCCAAACAACTTTTAAGGGGATGATATGGGACAAAGGATAACTATTCAGTATTCCGTCGAGGAGACGGAACTTAAGTATGAGACGTATAGGCTTCTTACTAATAGTCTAGCCCGGCTAACTTCGATTAATGCCGGCACGCCCGATGTTCAGAGTGTTTTAACAATCGGCACACTAAAAGAGGTAAACGCTTTACGCGAAGAGATGGCCCGAATCGATATCATGTTGGAAGATGTATCTGCTATAATTGATGGGTACGTTAGGTACGAGCACGGTGTTTTTTTAGGTGAGAGCACCGAGCCCGCTGCAGCACCAGACATAGAAGGTCTTCAGCAGAAGCTGCAAGGCTTGAAACACGCCCTTCAAGAACCCAATGAAGTCTCCGATTAAAGATTTAAGATACGCCTCAAGGGCGTTAAGTGTGCTTAAGCGCATAATCCCTGCGGATAGTTCCGTAGAGTCGTTTTTGTTGTTTGCCGGCGATCTGGAGATCAACTTAGCAGAAGCCGGCCGCCAAGTCACCGCTCATACCAATAGATATGTAATTTATGATTTTTGGGTATCTTTGTTTGAAAGCCCATGGGTGCTTTCTGAAATGGCCCAATTTTTTTACCCGTTTGAAAGTCAAGAAGTTTTTAACGTATTTCAAAAAGATTATAGTAAAAAAAAGGATCCCTATATGCGCGCAGCCCTATTTTTTTTGTTAAATCGGTGTTCATCAAATGGAATGATATCTTCTGGAGATTTAGATCAAAAAAATTATACCCCTATGGCCCTGACTCACCTTGAAAGATTTAAACAAATTAATTTTGACGTTGTTTGCGATCAGTCCGAGAACTTTTTAGCGAACGTTTCACAAATAAAAGATACTGATTTCATCTTTTTTCCAGTAGGAAAGTTTAGTTTCAATTTGTTAGAAGAAGGGATTACCCGCGGCCAAGAAGAAACAACGATTTATCACAAAGAACTAAAAGAGACTGTAGATGCTCTTAAAACGCCCACAATCTTGAATTATGTATATCATCCGGGCGTCGTGCAACTTTACAGCGACTATGAGATGATTATGTTAGATAAATATGGAAAAGATACTTCTGACAAAACTAAAGCAAAGGAGCTTATAATTGCAAATTTCGGAATTAGTTAAGGCATGCGCCCTCTTCACAGTGGCGCAGGCATGTGTGTGGTTTCAGTGTTATTCTCACTATGTGTGGGAATGGTGGCAAAATAAGCCAATTCATGCGGCATTAGTATACGGGATTCCTGCTAGTATTTGTTTTTGGTATGGTACGCGCCTCGCAGTCGATGCCACCAGCGAAGCGTGGGCGGCGCGCCTATTAGGCTTTGGAATATCATATCTAACTTTTCCATTACTCACTTGGTGGCTTTTAAATGAAAGTATGTTCACGACAAAGACAATGATTTGTGTAGCTTTGTCGGTTATGATAGTAATGGTACAAATATTTTGGAGATAAAATGACAATAGTAGAAAAGCCTTGGGGCTTTGAATTAATTTGGGCACAAACGGATAATTATGTCGGCAAGTTATTGCACATTGACGCACAACAAAGGCTTTCTCTTCAATATCATGAAATTAAAGAGGAAACTGTTTTTGTCACGCAAGGAATTCTTTTAAATTATGATGCCGGCGGGAATGTGCAAGCAATTCCCGCCGGCCAATCGTTACATGTTCAGCCTAATCAAGTTCATCGATTTGGCGCCGGCAAGAAATACGTTGAGCTTATTGAAGTGAGCACCCCATATCTTGATGATGTTGTTAGATTAGAAGATGACTATAAGAGATAATAAACTATTTATTACGTTGAGGAATTAAATATGAGTGATTTTGCAACGGATAAGTGGTTTAAACATGTCCGAGAAGAATTGATAGTAGAGGGCTTGAGAGACATCGGTCTCCCCGAATATGTCGTCGATTTTATCGAAGAGGCAATGCCGTCTTCCCCGGAGAAGGCGAAGGTGTACACAGGCAATGGCTGGAAGAAAGCCTTCACGACGGATAACGTG
>Ga0080013_1000612_pt1 | contig 50265 bp, 65 predicted proteins | sample ETNvirenome_6_85_FD_69236 | JGI IMG/M metagenome (GOLD analysis project Ga0080013, IMG submission 69236) | Marine viral communities from the Pacific Ocean - ETNP_6_85 (SPADES assembly) (version 2) | ecosystem: Environmental > Aquatic > Marine > Oceanic | place: Pacific Ocean | collected 2013-06-19
CATCTCCTGTGGGATTCCAGCATCATTTTAATGTGACTATTCATACAGTTTATTATAGCCCTGTTAGGAACTTTTTATAAATTTTTTTTAAATCTTTGAGGAATTGAGACGTTATCTCAACTCTTGCTGCGTCTACTTCGTCCATTATTACCGTTTCTTTTAACAGCGTCTCATATTTCTCCTTCACGTTCATGAAAGCCTCATGGGTTTCTCTGGGCTTTGTTCGTTCAAATTCGGAGATGTTCATTTTTAGATATGACCGAAGTACTTATTTGGTTCATTTTTTTTATTAAAGTTTCCATTTCTTTAATTTCTCCGTTTAGGGGGCCACCTTGGTTTCTGTCTAGACAATTCGACATCCTGATGAGATCGCATGATAGCCGCTTAAGTAGAATAGATTCATTAACATACAGAGTCTTAGGCATGAGCGTCTGTCGTCTATTACATTTAATAAGGAGTCATAGGGAATTTAAATTATCTTATTGGGCATGTACCACCTTCGCACTCAAGTCCTTCCAGTGCGTGACCGTTGGAGACTTTCGTTCCTAAGGTTTTCTTAATTGACTTGGAAAGCTTTTTATAGGTGTCTTCGTCGATTTCCTCGTAAGGGGCTTGCGCGAAGCCGTGTTCTTGGTGAAGGAGGAATGAAACGCTTTTAATATTGTTTTTATAGTTTTCGCGAAGCCATTCTTTTATGTCATATAGTTCTTCTTTTTTGTAGTAGACAGTGCAAGACACTGCGTTATCTGACCACTCTTTTTGAATTTTCTTTATCAGTTCAAGTTGGTCTGCAGCAGACATTTCTTTCGCCAGTTTAGCGTTATCTCCGGCCTCGCAAGGAAACTCAACGATTACGGTGTCCCTGTTTAAGGTGCCGTCGAAATTCTTTACGAATTCAACGTGATAGCCCATATTTTTACAGGTTTCAACCAAAGCATCTTGACTAGACATTCTAACGCGCCGGATATAATACTGGGAATAAGCCGGGTGAACTCCCGGCGTGGCTCCGGCCAGCAAACTTAACGTGCCGCTGGGTTTAACTGTGGTGAGCTTAATACTCTCTGGCCAGCCTTGTTTTTTACTCCATTCTTTATCAAAAGCCTTCAAGGCTTTATAGCAGTCATCTAGCCATTCTAGCTTATTGTTGTGCAAGCCTTGGCAGATACCCGTGACTCCTTGACCTATCCTAAAGTTCTTATGAACTATCTTGTTTGTGTCGTCGTGAATAAAGGGGAGGGAGCATATAGCTTTTTGAGTTTTGTAAAGAAGCTTAGAGCATTCTATTAACTCTTGTTTAGATTCTATATTATTTAAGTAAAGCTCCGCAAGGTTGCAGCATTCTTTATCAGCAAGAGATATTTCTCCGCAAGGGTTTGTTCCTTCGCAGTTCTCTTTAGCCTTCTCTCCTGTTCTTCCAAATTTAGAGCTTAAGGCGACATTAAAAAAGCCATAAGGCTCTCCGTTGCCAGCGTATCCGTCCCAAACACCTTCTGCTATATGATCGTAGCTATCGCAATAAATAGTGTTATTGCTCATCGCTCTCCAGTTTGGGATGTTGCCTAAGTCCCATCTTTTAGCCTTGATATACAAGTAGTCATCAGGGTCGCCTAGGGCAATTTCAGCAGAGCGGCGAACGTTTCCGGCGACGACGACTGATCCAATAATGTTAGCTATATCTAATACATCTAAACTTCTAAGCTTTTTACCTTCTCTGTTTTTTATAACCGTGTAGATTTTTTCTATGCCGTCTACTAGGATTTCTGGGCCGCTAGCTGTTCCCCCGAAACCGCCTATTGGTTTACCGGCGCTACGAACAAGCACTGTTGAATAGTTAAAAGATTTACCGGTCACAAAACAGGCCTCTAGAACTTTACTGAGAAGCCTGACCCAACCCTCTCTGCTGTCGGGTACAATAAAATCTGCGTCGTTAGTATTTTTAACTGTGATTTCTACATCTTTTTTAACCCTAGGTAATTCGTGAATGTCTTCTCGGCGAATAGAGTAACCTACTCCGCCTCCCAGCATTAAGTTTTCAAAAATAAAACAAAAGTCTTCTGGCTTTTTAATAGCTGTAAACCAACAGTTTAGAAGGCTGTTCCCTCCGAATCTATCGACGGTAGAAGTGCCTAGCTGCCAAAGCCCACGTCCCGCGAAATTACATTTTAAATTAAAAACCAGATCAAATAACTTTTCCGCTTCTTTTTTTGTATAGTTCGCACCTATCTTTTGCGCTCCGTTAATACAGCGAGCGATTGTCTCCGGCCATTCCTCAAGAACCCCGTCTTCTTTTGGCCTTGAATAGGTTCGTTTATAGACTATGTAGCCTAATCCGTTGAACCCCCATTTTGGCTGTTTGTTTTTATATTTTTTAAGGAAGTCTGTCGATAGTATTTCTCGTTTGTTTTCTGTCATTTTTTTAAGTTTTATGTATTAATTAAAACCGCTATTTCGAGCAATCTCCTTTTATTAAGGGGTTTCATTTCTGTTACTTCGAGGTTTTTGCCATAAATATTACGATTAAAGCCGATTAAATGTATTTCAACTTTATTCTCTTTGATGCAAAACGCTATCCCGTGACCGTAATTGGTTTCGCAAAGATAAACTCCTTTTTCGCATTTAAGTTTTATGTTTGCAGTAGGGAGGCCTTTTGTTATGTCTCCTTCTCCTTGTTGTACTATAGGCATCGATTTTTTGCCGCCTTCTCAAGGAAGGCTTTTAAAGTGTAAGAGAAATCTGGTTCGGGGTCAAGTTATTTCTCAACAATCCGCAAAGATTTGTCTTTTGTCTTTTTAATTAGGTTTTTTAAATATTTTTCCGCCTTCTCCAAGCCGGACTCAGAGTGATCAAAGGCTCCATGAAGCCAATTATTCCTTTGGGACACTACCAAGTAGTACTTTTTTTTACTTTTAGCTTTCAAGGATAGCTTTGTAGAGTTCTTCTATTTTAAGGTCAAGCAGGTCTAATTGTTGGTTTTCTGCTCGAATTTTAGTTAGAACAAAGGCCATCTCTTTCCTTAGGGAGTCTCTCTTTTCTTCGAAACTAGGGTGCCACTCGTTATTTTCGAGTTCTTCGCATTCGGCGAAACATTTATTCATTCTTTTTTCCCAAAAAGATATGGAATCGTTGATTATTTCCATTGAGTCAGTAATGGAATCAATCTTTTTGAAGTTTTTCTCTAGTTTATTCATCTTTTAAAATTGATAAGCAGGTTTTAATTTGATGACACCAGACATCTTCTCCTGCTTCATGGGGGTTTTCCATTTTGTCTCTTATTTTAGAAAGTTCTAGCAAGTATTCTAAAATTTTAATACTCTCTTCTATTTTTTCTTGGTCCATTAGCCTTATAGGATTACACAAAAAAGCCGGTGTTTGCAACACCGGCTAATTCGATCAACAAAATACTGTTTTGTCAAGTTATTTTAATAGACAATTTTCTTAAGTTGTCTTTTCTTGGCAGGGATAACCCTAGTATTCCGTTTTTTAATGTAGCGGACAGATTCTTCGTGTCCGATTTCTGCGGCAGTTCGTAGGTTTTGCTGACAGTCTTTTTTTTGCCGCCGACTTCAGCTTCTCCTTTTAACTTGAGATATCCGTCCTCTATTTCTATTTTTAGGTTTTCCTTTGAAAAGCCCGGAACTTCTAGAGAGGCTTCGTATGAGTCGTCCTTTTTTACAAAAGGGGTGAGTGGCTGGTCTTGAAAGAATAAGTCTTCAAACAGCCGATATGGGTCACTATGTAATAACATAAAACCTTTTAAGCAGGTTATGTGCCAACTCAAAAAGAGAAAAAATGTCCCTGTTTCAAGGGTTTTTTAAAAAAAAGATTCTCGGGCTTGGGACAGGTGAGACATCTCTAGAGATCTTACGTCGAATATACTTACGACACTGTCTCTATTTGACTCATCTTTAATTAAAAAAGAATGGTCGTCGACAGTCTCTATTACTTCCCCTGTCCAAGCAAAGGCTCCTTCTATGACCTCCACTCTTTGGCCGATCATTTTCTTATTATATTCTACTCTTTGATTATTCATCGTTTATAGATAATGCGAGTTGGTCTTCGTGATAAATGTTTATGGTTTGATTGTCAAATTTCTTGTGTGCTTCTGATTTGAAGTCGCCAGAGAGGTTTTCAATTGATTTTATTTTTTGGGCCTCGGCTACTTTGATTCTTTTTTTTCTTTTGCAACTGCATCCTACGTTTATTTGGTCATAAGCGTATAAAAAGTTGGATATGAAGTTATCCGTAGCGTAGGAGTCTTTCATTTTTTCTAGAAACTCCCTGTATTCTACTATTGTTTTCACTTCAATCATCTTTAAAGAAGCAGTTTTCTAAATATTTAAAAAGAAAAAGCGAAAAGACATAATATATCCCAATAAAGTTCAAGCTGTAAAATAAGCTTACACCCAAGCTCGCCCATGCGCACAGACAAAACTCGCAGGATATAAGTTTAAAAATAAAGAATTTAAACTTTGAAGAGGAGTTTTTACAGGCTAGGTACTCAAAAAAGAATAAGTCCGGGTTTTCGATATGTTGTTTTTCGTAGTCTGGAAATTTAAAATTAAATAATTTCAAATAAGATAAAAAGAAATCAGTTTTAAACCAAATAAACAAAAAAGATGTAATTACCCCGATGGGGGCAATTAAGTTAAGAACCGCTACTTCCAAAGCCTCCTTCATTTCTTTCCGAGTCTGAGAGTTCTTCTTTTTCTATCCAAGCGACTGGGTGGCATTTTTCGATAATTATTTGAGCTATTCTGTCTCCTTGTTTTATGTCGACTTTCCCGTGAGATCCAAAAAAGTTTTCATAAGGGGATTTCCTTACGCTTTGAGGACCGAGGTTTACCAACAAGACCCTAACGATTCCTCTGTAACCAGAATCTATTACACCGGCCATCACGTCTATTCCCTTTTTTACCGCCAGCCCGCTTCTAGGAGCGATTCTTCCGTAGTACCCTTTCGGGATCTCTATTTTGATTCCAGAGCTCACCAGTCTTCTCTCTAGGGGATCAATCGAGCAGTTCTCTGTCGAGTAAAGGTCGTACCCTGCATCCGTGTCTGTATTTTGGCTGGGGCAGATTGCGAAATCAGAAACTTTTGAAAAATTAATTTCCATGAAAGAAATTATTAACGTTTTCTTTTGAGAAGTCAACATTTTTTTTCTAAAAAAAGGAGTTGACATGAAACCAGAAACGTTTTAGGTTGAACTCCGGACTGGCGAGCTCCGTATTTGCTGCTCGCCCCCGTTCTCTAAATGCGCGGCTATGTTTGTAGGAGACTTTGCAACCGCGGAAAGTTATCGCAGAGCGAGGGAGAAGGATTAATTTCCGACGAACCTGATATAAACGGATAACGGAGAGGTTAAGGTAATCAGTATATGGGCGGGAGACCTCCCCCTAACCCTAAAAAACTGATCCGGGAATTTAGAAGGAAAGTAAGAGAACCGGTCGTTTCGAATAAACTCATTTTTTTTGAGTTGGCGCGAAACGGGAAAAGTCTCCATGTCTTCGACATGGAAACTTTTAAAGGAAAGTTTATTATTATTATAATAATAAACGATACGATACAGAATCTAACGTAATGATTGTTAACGAAACGAAAATAAACGTAAATCTTATAGGTATTGCAGGCGTAGCGGGAAGCGGCAAGGACACGTTTGCTAAGCTTATCGGTAATGTTTTCTCGGAAAACGAAGCGAAAGTTAATTATTTATCTTTTGCTAAGAAATTGAAATCTGAAGCGGCGGCGATATCTAAAAAACTTTACAATATAGATCCCACTAATTGTTCTCGCGACGAAAAGAACTTAATTCGGCCGCTTTTATTGGCTCACGGAGCGATAATGAGAGAAAAAACGGAGGGGAAATACTGGATTGACGGGATAAAAGATTTGGTTGATAAAAATAAAATTAACATAATAACGGATGTTAGGTTTTGTGAATACGCATGTGACGAGGTTAACTGGATTCAGTCGAACAGCGGGATAGTTGTGCATATTTCTAGGTTTTTTAAAGAAAACGGACAAAGAATTTACATTTTACCCGACAACGAATACGAAAAAAGAAACGATAAAACTTTAAGAAATAAAGCTGACTATTCTTTTTCGTGGCCGACAGACGTTTCAAAACAAAAAAAATATTCTAATAAATTTTTTAAATGGTTTGTAAAAAACTACATTGAAGAACGATATAAAAAATAAAATTAACGGTGACTGCTTCCCAATATTCGCCAACATTGGAGTAGACGCTAGAATAAATTTTAAAAATACTTCCTATCTGCACCATTTTACGAATAGTGCGAATAGGGAATTTTACTATTTTATCAGGGTTTTTAGCATGGTTCCTTATTTTCTTGAAGACGGCACGGAAGAAAATGTTTATGTTTTAGGAATTCATTTATATAATTATGATGATCTGGGAGTGAGAACTGACGTTATAAACGATGTAGACTTCTTCGATTCTATAGAAGATGTTCTTGACGAAGCTACTTCCATCCCTTTATTTTTCTTACCGCACCATCGCTTTATATTAAGCTTTGACGGCGGCGAAAAATATTCTTTTGCTAAATTTGAAGAAACTGTAAAATTATGGCGCGAAGAAATCCTAAACACTTAAAGGACCTCTATTTAATAGAGGATATAAAACTAAATGACGACGAAGAAAGCTTAATCGAGCTTCACGAAAGATATAAAAATATGTTTTATAGACAAACCCACAGGTTTGAGAACTTTTTTAATATAAATAAAATAAATAAGCAAGATATGCTAAATCAATCATTCTTTATGGTTTACGACGCGGCTAAATCTTTTAATAAGGACAAAAATATAAAGTATATAACGTGGCTAGGGAATAAAACTAAATTTTATTTTCTTAATAACTCTCTTGATAAAAACAAAGCTTACAAAATGCTCGACTTTAAAGAAGACTCATCTGAACTAGACGAGCTGGCAAACCAAAACGGCAAGCATCTCAAAAAAGAATCTTCTATAAATTATCCCGAAACAATAGCTCTTCTCGAAAAACACCCAGATAAAAGAATCGTTAGGATCTTCAAGAAGAGATACAGTCCCGAAAAAAGAAAGGCACCAACGTGGAAAAACATCTCAAAAGAATTTCAACTAAGCTCTCAAACAATAATCAACCTCCACACAAAAGGTCTAAATTTCCTAAAGAAAAAGATAAAACTGGCGAAATAATTTTTTCTTAAAAAAAGTTTGACAAGCAACCAGAATTACAACATAATAAAAGCCGTATGAGTAATACATACAATAATAACGAAAAACGCAATGAGTGGAAAGAGCGCGAAGTTGGCGCTCTTTGGGTACAGAAAAGTGCAAAGGGTCAGAAGTACATGACCGGGCACGTTTCTATCAATCCTAACGCCTCTGAAAATACCAAAGTGGTTATTTTCGAAAACACAGGCAAGAAGGACGAAAATGGGAATGTAAGGAACGAAAAGGCTCCGGACTTCAGGGTTTATCTCTCTGAACCTGCCGAGGGCAAGGGTTCCGCTACTAAGCCTCAAGCTCAGGAAGCTCCCAAAGAGGCCGCAACGGCGTCTCTTCCTGAGACAGAGGAAGAAGTTTTGTTTTGATGCGAGACTTCTCCTTGCACTTACCGATCAACTCTGTTAGTTTTGGTCAGGTGAGCGTGGCTCTCTTGCGTGAATTTCACGCAAGGGGGTTGCAACCTTGTATATTCCCAATTTCTGATCAATATGACTTGTCCGCTCAGGACGATCTTAGTGATGATTTTCAAAAATGGCTAACTTCCTGCCTGAGCAAAAGGCACGAACAGCACTCCAGAAAGAATCCCATTTTTAAGCTTTGGCATCTAAATGGAAGCTTGGAGTCTTTTAGTGAAAAACAAATTCTTTTTTCGTTTCACGAACTAGACGAAATCACCTCTACGGAAAAAAATATAGCCAATAACAATAAACTTATTGTATCCTCTTCTTTTTCCAAAGAAGTATTCGAGTCCAATGGTGTAAACGACGTAACAAACATACCTCTGGGGTTTGACTCTCACAACTTCAAAGTCAAAGAACAGTCTTACTTAAAGAACAAGATCGTATTTAATCTTTGCGGCAAGCTGGAAAAACGGAAAAATCATAAACAAACCATTCAAGCTTGGGTTAAAAAATATGGCAACAATAAAGACTATGTTCTTCAAGGAGCCATTGCCAACCCTTTCTTAAAGCAAGAAGATTTCTCAAGGCTGTTAAACGAAATATTAGATGGAAAAAGCTATTTTAACGTTAATTTTCTTGGCAGCATGCAGAAAAACAGTCTTTATAACGATTATTTAAACTCTGCAAACATTATAATAGGGATGTCCGGAGGAGAAGGATGGGGCTTGCCTGAATTTCAGTCAGTAGCGCTAGGTAAACACTCCGTTATCCTTAACGCTACTGGTTACAAAAACTGGGCTACAGAAGACAATTCTGTCTTAGTAGAGCCTAACGGCAAAAGGGATGTATATGACGGCATCTTCTTTCACAAAGGAAGCGCGTTCAACCAAGGCAATACCTTTACGTTTGACGACGACGAGTTTATCGATGGCTGTGAAAAAGCTATCGAAAAATATAAATCTAACCCCTTGAACGAAGACGGGGTTTACCTTCAAGATCTTTTTTCGTACAAGAAGACTGTCGACTCAATATTAAAAGTCATTGAAGATGTATAGTACGCACTTCAATCTGTCAGCATTTCCTAAATGCTTTAATCCATCAGTGCGACTAGCCAAAGTTGATTATGCCTGAGTATATATACGAAAACCCAGAAACTAAAGAGCAAATTTCTGTTCTTCAAAGCGCCCACGAAGCTCACGAGTACGAAGTTGACGGAGTCGCCTATGACAGGGTCTATACTATCCCTCACGCTTCCATAGACACAAAAATAGACGCCGGTTCAGAGTCTGATTTCGTAGAGAAGACTAAAGCTAAAACCTACGGAGAGCTCTGGGATCATTCGGCGGAAATGTCCGCCAAAAGAGAACAGCAGAACCAAGGTAAAGACCCCGTAAAACAAAAGTTTTTCGATAAAAACTCAAAGAAAAGAGGGGGGAAAAGACATATAGATGACAGGTAAGATACTATTTGTGATGCCAAGGTCAGCGGGAGATGTGCTTTGCAGCACGTCTCTTTTGCGTTCCATAAAAGAGCTTTACCCAGATTGCGAGCTTCACTTCGCTACTGAAAAAGCTTATTTTGATATCCTAAAAGGGAACCCTTACGTAGACCAAGTTATAGAATACCAAGACTATATGAGAAATATATTTCATATGGAGGGCATGGGAGAAAGAAAAGGAGAGTACGAAATAGCCTACCTTCCTTATCTTAATTCTCAATCTATTATGACTTACCAACATAATAACCATACGAAAATAGCTTACCCCATAACGACCTTTAAAAACTCTTACGAATATGCACTTTCTTGAATGCTATGCTCTAAACTGCGGGCTAAAGATAGACTTTCCATTTATTGAAGAAGAGGTTTGCGATCTTCCAGAGGGAGACTTTATAACCTTTCACGGCACACATGATTTCGTATCTAAAACTTACGACCACTGGCAGGATGTTATAGACACAGTAAAAGCTTCTCATCCCAACTTAAAAATAGCCCAGCTAGGATCAGAGGCTTCGGGACAAAGGTATTCCAACGTAGAGGGTTATATAGGAAGAACAAACTTCAACCAGTCAGCATATTTGATTAAAAAAGCAAAACTTCATTTCGGAATAGATAGCTTTCCCGCTCACGTAGCTTCTTGTTTTCAAACCCCAAGCACAATTGTTTACTCGCATACATACAAAGAGCAGTGTTATCCCTTTTTCACTAAAATGAAAAACTTAAGACTCATACAAGCCCCCCTAAACACCGCTCGACCTAGTTATTCTGGGCACGAAAAAACCCCCTGCATAAACAATATAAGACCCCTAGAAATATCAGATGCAATAAATGAACTTCTCGATAATACTTAATTCCAGAAAGCGGCCGATGTATTTGGACTCGGCTATAAATTCCGTTTTAGAGACAGCAGACAATCCAAATTTAATAGATTTTTGGGTAAGGTATGACAACGACGACGAGATAACTAGCGAGTATGTAAAAACCAATCCCTTCAGTTCTGCAAAAGTTAATTTTTTATCAGGCCCAAGACCAAATAATTTAAATACAGAATTAAACTCGCTAGCTGCCGCAAGTAACGGTCAGTATATTATAATTTTTAATGACGATTGCGTAATGCAGACAAGCGGATGGGATACTTATGCTTGCGGGTTTTTAGACGATTCATTCCAAGACGGAATATGTTACGGGCAAACTTCAGATACAAGTGCCGACAAACCCCAAGGTACAGAATATTCCTCGTTTCCAATAATATCTAGAAAAGCCTTCGAAGCGCTGGGGTACTTTATGAAAGAAGAGTTTGTTAGTTTAGGAGGAGACAGCTCTATTTATAGAATTTACAAAGAGGTTGACAGAGTCGTTGACTTAAAAGAAATAGTTATAGATCATATTTTCCACAACACTATTGAAAAAGTTATGGCTCCGGACGAGACAGCTCAACAAATGAGAGAGAACTCTTGGAGGCACAGTATAGATCCCTTTACAATAGATATATCAAAAGATTTAGAGAAACTCAAAAGTAGCTTATATAATTAAACATGGGAAGAAAATATTTACCCACTTTTGCAGAGCTGGCAGATAGGATGTCGATCTGCATACTTAAGTCTATCTTTATTCCAGAAAACAAAAAGGCCTATGACAAAGAGATAGAAGAGATAAAGCACGACCTAGATTCTATATGCCAAGAAAAAGACCTATCTCTTAATTCTGAAATAGTTAAATCCCTTATGATTATAATGCTTTCAAATAGATATATTTGGGAGAACGAAAGCAAATGTAGAAGCGGCGAAGACCAAGACCTATCAGCCTTAAAGCTTACTCATTCTATTAACGGAGTCAGAAACACAGCTAAAAACGCCTTATCAAAAGGCCTAGGAGAGAGAGTTGACTTAAAAATTGACTGTCTTGCCGCAGAATTAAAGTCTGAGTTTCAAAACTGGAACCTTTTCGGCGATGCTTAAAATGAAAATACTAATTACAGGAGGCGCAGGATACCTCGGGACAGTTCTAACCGAAGAAATTTTAAAGAAATATCCTCACGCCAAGGTTATTGTTTACGACAATCTTCTATATAAACAAGACGGACTTTTTAGTTTTTTTAAGTATCCGGAAGACAGGTTCGAATTTGTTTACGGAGACGTCAGGGATCACGATTCTCTTTTAAAACAGCTAAACAAACTTGATAAGGATAACGATTACGTAATCCCGCTAGCCGCAATAGTAGGCTTCCCCGCTTGCGAAAGAGACCTGAACCTAGCGAATGAAGTTAACTTCGAACATGTAAAATACATAACAAAAAGTACAAAGTGCAGGATTATTTACCCCAACACTAACAGCGGGTACGGAATATGCGACGGACAGGGCTTTTGCACAGAAGAAACTCCTCTCGCTCCAATTTCCGCTTATGGAAAGACTAAGTGTCAAGCAGAAGAAGCGGTGCTGGACGCCGGACACACATCTTTAAGACTAGCGACTGTATTCGGGACCTCTTATAGATTCAGAAAAGACCTCTTAGTTAACGACTTCACGCTAAGAGCTATTTCGGACAGCTGCATCACTCTATTTGAGAGCTCGTTTAAAAGGAATTTTATTCACGTCAGAGACGTAGCTCGAGCTTTTATTAGAATGTTTGGCTTGAGATGTCAACCCGATAATAGTGGAGGGACTGTCTTTGTAGACGACAGGAATAATTCCTTCAACCCACTCGGAGAAGCTTACAACGTTGGCTTGTCTAGCGCCAACTTCTCCAAGCTAGAACTCTGCGAGAAAATAAAAGAGCATGTCCCCGGATTTGTTATTACGACAAGCGAAATAAATTCTGACCCAGATAAAAGAAACTATATAGTAAGCAATGAAAAACTTGAAAAAACAGGCTGGAAAGCAGAAGTCGACATCGACACTGGAATAAAAGAACTGATCAGAGCTTACGAAGTTTTCAATAAAGCTAACGTTAAACACACTAACCTTTAGAATGGTCGACGTACTTTTCATTTCTCCTAGTAACCCTCAGGAGGTTTACCAAGACCTTTCGGCTAGTTACGCTGCCATAGAACCTCCTACTTGGGCGTTGCTGCTAGCGCAGGCAGTCAGAGCCAAAGGTCATAGCGTAGCGATTTTAGACACTTATGCAGAGAACCTCTCCGACGAAGAGTCTTTCTCGAGGATAGAGCAACTCAACCCAAAGCTCATATGCTTTGTCGTCTACGGACAAAACGTTAGCGCTGGCGTTGTAAGCATGAGCGGTGCTGTCAGACTTAGCGAGTATCTAAAGACGAAAACGAAAACCCCCATATCTTACGTAGGTTCTTACGTTCAAGCCCTGCCTCTTAAAGTGCTCAAAGAAGAGGCTTCTATAGATTTTGTTTTTACAAACGAAGGAGTTAAAGCTCTTTTAAATGTATTATCCTTAGATGAAATTAGCGAAGAATCTTTATCTACGGTAAAAGGCATAGCTTTAAGAAAAAATAACGTTCCGCAATTTACACCCCCCGAAGCAGTAGTAGCTAACCTAGATGAAGATCTGCCGGGATACGCTTGGGACCTTCTCCCAGATTTAAAATTGTACCGCAGCCCCATGTGGCACGCTGAATATGATGAAAAATCGAGAACCCCTTATGCAGCTATACAAACTTCGCTAGGTTGCCGTTTTAATTGTGGATTCTGTATTATAAATATAATTAATAGAAACGACGAAAAAGAAACCGGAATAGCCGGAGACTACAGCAAGATGAGGCACTGGTCTCCTGAATTTATAATAAAAGAATTTGACAAACTCGCAGACCTAGGGATCTTTACGATCAAAATAACAGATGAGCTGTTTTTGCTAAATAAAAACTTTTATGTTCCTATCTGTAAAATGCTTAGTGAAAAATGGTACAGAGACAAGCTTAAGCTTTGGGTCTACTCCAGAGTCGACACTGTTTCCAACCCCGAGACATTAAGCTTATTAAGAGATGCTGGAGTCAAATATATAGCTTTAGGGATAGAGTCTAGTAGTCGAGATATCCGGCTTGAAATATCAAAAGGCAAGTTTAAAGATGTAAAGATTAAAGAGGTCGTGGACCAAATTCACGAGGCGGGCATAGAAGTCATGGCGAACTACATGTTCGGACTACCCGGAGACACGGAGCAGAGCATGCGGGACACTCTAGATCTAAGCATAGAACTCTGCACTTCTGGCTGGAACGCTTATGCGGCCATGGCCCTACCCGGAAGCCAGCTTTACGCCGACGCCGTAGCTAAAGGCTACAAGCTTCCTAAAAATTATTCCGGCTATTCGTTTCATTCTTACGATACGATATGCAACCAAACTGATTCTTTGGAGCCTTGGCAAATCTTAAAGTTTAGAGATGAGGCTTTTAACGAATACCATTTAAACGAAAAATTTCTCGATAGAATAAAAAACAAATACGGACAAAAGCAGGCAGACAACATTAAAGAAATGTGCGGCGTTAAACTTAAAAGGATACTGATAGACGAAGCCGCCTGCCGATTCGAGCACGATTATTTAGGAGACTAAAATGAACTTAAAAAATAAAAACGTACTAGTGACAGGAGGCACAGGCATGATTGGCTACGAGCTAGTATCAATGCTTTTAAACTCCTGTAAGAAACTGACAGTTGCATCAATAGAAGATGAAAACATTCTAGACCTAGATGTAGAGTATAAAAAATGCGACCTGAGACATTTTAACAACTGCAAGAAAGTTTGCGAGAACCAAGATATTGTTTTTCATATAGCTGGCGTTAAAGGTTCTCCTCAGATGGGAAAAACTAAACCATCAAGCTTTTTTGTCCCTATGCTTCAATTTAACACAAATCTCCTTGAAGCTGTTCAGCAGAGCAGTGTCGAGTGGTGTTTGTATACTAGTAGCGTAGGAGTTTACGGTGAATTTGATTCACCAGAAGATAAAATGTGGGACACCTTCCCTTCCGATAAAGATTGGTACGGAGGTTGGGCTAAGAGAGTTGGAGAAATGCAGATTAGTGCTTATAATATTGAAAATAAAAGAGATAGATATAGCATAATAAGACCGGCTAATGTTTATGGCAAAAGAGACAATTTTGACCCAGAAACAGGCATGGTCATACCCTCTTTAATATCAAGAATAGAAAATGGAGACCCTGAATTAACGGTCTGGGGAGATGGAACCCCCATTAGAGATTTTATATTTGCTAAAGACGTGGCTTCAATTTGTAAATTTGCAGTAGAGCAAGAAATAAGTGACCCATTAAACGCAGGTACGGGATCAGGCGTATCCATAAAAGACCTTGTCGATACAATTTTGAAATATACAAAAAACAAACCTACTGTAAAATGGGACACCACAAAACCTTCCGGAGACCAAAAAAGGGTTCTGAACGTAGAAAGACTTAAATCTTTAGGGTTTGAAAATTTTACAAAATTAGACGACGCATTGACAGAAATTGTACAATGGTATCACGATAACAAAAACTTTTCTAAAAGCAGATACAACTCATTTAAATAATTATGACAGACTTAAAAGGAAAAAAGGTTTTAGTCACAGGGGCTGGAGGATTCATAGGAATAACCGTTGTTAAAAAACTCCTAGAGACAGAAGTAGACAGAGTGTTTGCGCAAGTTAAAAACCTCAGACCCTACTACTACGACGATATACTAAATTCTCCAAGAGTTACTATAGTAGAGTCAGATCTGACTATCCCAGACCAGCCAAGTCTCGTATTAGAAAACTGCAAGCCCGACTATGTAATTGTATCTAATGCGGTATCTTTCGGAGCTAAATTCATACAAGAGAATCCCTTAGCTTTAATTAATTCTAACACTATAATGAACGTAAACTTGTTTAGCGCGTGTCACGAGTATAGAGTTAGCAAGATAGTCTATTACGGCAGTACAACCGGATATCCTGATTTAGAAAAAAACCTAGAAGAAGAGGACATGTTTAAAGGCGACCCCTTTGAAAAGTATTTTAGTGTTGGATGGATGAAGCGCTATAGCGAAATATTACTAAGGCTGTATAGCGAAAAATTAAAATCAATGGACTGCACTGTTCTTAGGCTGACAAATGTCTATGGGCCGTACGATAAATATGATTTAAATACTTCTCATTTTACTCCAGCGATGATTAGGAAATTTTGCGAGGGCATGTTTCCCTTGGAGGTTTGGGGTACTGGAGAAGACTCTAGAGACCTTATCTACTCTGAAGATGTCGCAGACATAACTATCAAATCTTTATCTCTGTCTGGGTTTAACGCTATAAACGTGGGTAGCGGTAAAAATTATACAGTTAATGAAGTAATTGAAAAACTCGAGCAGGCTCTTGGCGTAAATCCTGAAAAAATTTACCAAGAAGACAAGCCTACGATGATCAGCAAACGTTCTGTCTGCTTAACTAAACTAAAAACTCTCCTAGGCGTTGATTCAGATAACCTAACTTCTCTTGAAAAAGGATTAGACATTACCACTAATTGGTACAATAATAACAAGGGGAGTATTTATAGATGAATGAAAAACCTGAGATCGCCATCGATATGAAAAAGAATATTCGCAAAATACTAATTACAGGCATAACCGGAAGCGGAGGTAGTTATTTAGCTGATTACATTTTTAATAATAAAAAAGATGTATCCTTAGAAGGCACGTCAAGAAGCATAAATCCTCACGGCCATAAAAACTTAAAAAACCTAGATAAGAGTGTAAAGATATATAATTGCGACCTAACTGACTTCTCCTCTTGCTATAGAGCTATAAACGAAAGCAGACCAGATACTATATTTCATCTAGCTTCTATTGCAAATGTTAGAGAGTCTTTTTTAAATCCTATAGCCACGGTAAATAACAACGTAAACATTACTTTAAACCTTTTAGAAACCCTAAGGATGCTAAAAGACAATGACGGCTATAATCCCTTGTTAATTCTTTGTAGCAGTTCCGAAGTTTACGGAATCGTTGAGAAACAAAATAACCCAATAACAGAAGATACGCCTTTGAACCCAGTAAACCCATACTCAGCCTCAAAACTAATGCAGGACAGCTTGGGTCATGTTTATTCAAAATCTTACAGCTTAAGAGTTATAAGAACTAGAATGTTTTCTTATTTGAATGCTAGAAGGAGGGATTTATTTTCAACCTCTTTTGCTATGCAGGCTTTTGAAATAGCAAACGGAAAACGCGACAAGCTACTTCATGGAAACCTAGAATCAGAAAGAACAATAATTGATATTAGGGACGCTGTCGAAGCTTATTGGATATGCGCAGAAAAAGGAAGAGAAGGCGAAATATATAATATAGGAGGCACGGAATCAATTTCAGTTGGAAAATTTCTCGAAATAATCAAAAGCAAATTTGATCAAGATATACATAGCGAAATATGCAGCTCTCTTGTAAGACCTACTGATATTCCAATTCAAAGGCCTGATCACTCTAAATTCACAAGTCATACTGGTTGGAAACCTAAATATTCCCTTAATGAAGCGATAGGTTATTTTTTAAATGAAGTGGGCCAAAACTATAAACAATTAACGTGAAGATGGAAAATACAAAGACAAGTGAAAAACCCGAGATAAGCATACTATTACCAGCAATAAGGGTAAACGAATGGGTAAGAGTTTACGATTCCTTATCCCAAGCAACTAAAAGAAATTTTGAATTAATTATAGTTGGGCCTTTTGCGCTACCGGAAAATCTACAAAAAGTCACTAACATAAAGTATTGCAAAGACTTCGGTTGCCCTACTAGGGCTTCATCTATTGCCAGCTTAATGGCAGAAGGAGAATTAATTAGTTGGTTTACTGATGACGGCACATATAACGCGGGCTCTCTGGATCTAGTCATAGACGAGTTAAGAGAAATGGGCGAAGACGAAAAGAATATTGTTACTTCAAAGTACGGAGAAGGCAACCATAATAACCCAGCTCATGCTTCTGACGAATATTGGACGCTTAACTACCATCCCGCCATCAGCTCCCCGTTCGCCCCAGATCACTGGATAACTTTTAATACAGCCATAATGTACAGGTCTTACTACGAAAAACTAGGAGGCGTTGATTGCGAGTTTGAGCACGTAGCTATAGCTGATGCTGACTTAGCCTACAGAGCGTATCAAGACGGAGCGAACGTTAAGATGGTTAACGTCAAGACTTATCATTGCGCGCACGGCCAGCCCGACCACCAACCAATCGCAGAATGCCATGTAATGAACGACGAACCTTTAATCCACTCTAAATACAGAGAGCCCAACTGGAGGGACAACGTTAAGATTAGCATAGATATAAACAACTGGAAAAAAGCATCATCCGTATGGGAAAGAAGATTTAAGAGGCTATAACCATGAAGCACTCTTTAATGTCAGATAACATCAGCAAAGGAGACTTAAACGTTTTAGTTGATTTTTTATCCCAAGACCCCCAACCTATACTAACCAACAATAAAAAAGTTAGGCAGTTTGAGGAAGAGTGGGGGAGCTGGCTGGGCATGCCAAATAACTTAATGGTGAACTCTGGTTCTTCTGCGAACCAAATTACTTTTCTTGCTCTTAAGCAAATGTTACCCGAAGGAGCAGAAGTTATAGTTCCGCCTATTACTTGGGTGTCTGATATCTCTGCGGTTTTACAAAACGGCTTTACTCCTGTCTTCTGCGATATCAACCCAAAGACTCTCGCGATAGACGAAGACGACCTATTAGATAAAATTACTAGAAAAACTAAGGTTGTATTTCTGACTCATGTACTAGGGTACAACGGTCTAACAGATAAGATCTTAAAACTTTGCGAAGACAACGACTTGATCTTAGTAGAAGATGTCTGTGAGTCTCACGGCGCAACTTTTAAAGGTCAAAAGGTTGGCACTTTTGGCGAGATATCAAATTTCTCTTACTATTACGCTCATCATATGACTTCCATTGAAGGCGGAATGGTGAGCACTACTGATCCTGAGATTTACCAATTATGTAGAATGTTTCGTTCTCACGGGATGCTTAGAGAAGCAACAGACGACGCGATAAAACAAGAATATATAAATGAGTACCCAGACTTAAACTCTGATTTTATCTTTACAGAAGCAGCATACAATTTTAGAAGTACAGAAATAAACGCCGTGCTTGCACACAACCAACTTAAAAGATTAGACGGCAACAATAAACGTAGAAACGAAAATCATTATACTTTTATAAATAATTTAAATTCAGAAAGATTCAGAACGGATTTAAACCATGAAGGCAATTCAAACTATGCCTTTACCCCTATCTTAAACGAGCCTGATTTTGCTTTAAGAGACAAAACAGAAGAGAGGCTAAATAAATACGGCATAGAGTTCAGGAGAGGCCTCTCTGGCGGAGGCAGTCAGATCCGTCAACCCTATATAGAAAAGTATATAAAAAACTTTAACATTAAGATTAATGGAATATATAGAGCTCCCAATCCATTAGATTACCCAAAGGCAGACCACTGCCACCACTTTGGGTGGTACATCGGAAACTACCCAGATCTCGAAGAATCTAAAATTAAACATATAACAGAAATATTAAATGAAGATTAATCTTACTACGCAAGATTTAATATCATTTGAGGAAGAAGTAGCGGAGTGCTTTAATAGCGGGAAAATTCGTGCGCCTATTCATTTATATAATGGGAACGAAGACAAAATTATTAAAATATTTGAGAAAGTAAATAAGGAAGACTATATCTTTTGTTCTTGGAGAAGTCATTATCAATGCTTGCTTAAAGGAGTCCCTAGAGAAACCCTTAAGAAAGATATTCTCGCGGGAAAATCTATCACTTTATGCTACCCAGAGTATAATATTTTTTCTTCTGCAATAGTTACTGGAAGCATTCCTATAGCGAACGGTAGAGCTTTGGCTGAAAAACGTAAAGGGTCTGACTCTCACGTTTGGTGCTTCGTGGGAGACATGTCGTCCGAAACTGGATCGTTTCACGAGAACGTAAAATACTCCGTCAACCACGATCTTCCAATCACTTGGGTCGTAGAGGACAATGGTAAAAGCGTCTGCACTGACACCAGAAAAACTTGGAACACGGACAACCTGTCTTACGAAGAGTTTAATCTCCTCCAGTCTAGAGAAAAAGTTATATATTATAAATACGAGACCAAATACCCTCACGCTGGCGCGGGAAAAAGGATACAGTTTTAATGAAATATTTTGACGAATTAAAAAGGTCGATGGACTGGCTCGCGGGGAAACCCGACACCTTGTTTCTAGGCCAAGCTGTGGCAGTTGCAGGTACAGGCATGAGTAACACCCTAAAGGATGTCCCCCAAGAAAAGCTTTTAGAGTTCCCGGTCTGCGAAGATATGCAAATGGGATTCACAAATGGGCTTGCCCTAGCCGGAGACTGTGTTCCGATTTCCATTTTTCCTAGGTGGAACTTTCTACTCCTAGCCACAAACCAAATTGTAAATCATTTAGATAAAATACCGGCGATGTCCGAATACAAACCTAAGGTTATCATAAGGACGGCTATCGGCTCGGAAAGACCCATTCACCCGCAGCACCAACACGTCGGAGACTATACAGAAGCCTTTAGAAGCATGACTACGAATATAGAGGTCGTTAGACTGGACGAGCCAGAACAAATTTTCGAATCTTATCAAAAATCCTATGAAAGAGAAGACAATAAATCTACGATTCTCGTAGAATGGGGAGACTATTATAATGAAAAATAAAGACAAGGTAGATATTAGCTTTATAATGCCCCCTAAAATAACTTTTAATGTTCTATGCACCTATCTATAGTAATTCCAAGCATAAACCCAGATCGCTGGAAAAACATATTTAATCAAGTTAAAAATTCTGTAGGTAGTTATAATTTTGATGTTATCTGTTCTGGCCCAAACTTACCCTTTGGCCTTGAAGAAGAAACAAGAAACGGTTCTTTTAAATATGTAGAAGATTATGGATGTCCCTCTAGAAGCTTTCAGAGGGCCGTAGAAAATAGCAAGGCTGAATATATATCTTTTATACCAGATGATTGCGCCTTGGATGAAGGAGCCCTTAATGAAGCTTTAAGTTTTATGGAGGGCAAGCCAAAGAACCATGGAATGATTTTAATGTACGACGAAGGCCCGGGGAATCAATCTAAAAATCGTGATTATTGGACTTCCGGCTTCCACGCTCCAGACTTGGATCAAAATGGGATTAACCCTAACTGGTTAATAGCTCCTTGTTTCATGTATAATAGAGAATATTTTGTAGAAGTGGGCGGTTTGGATTGCAGTTACGAACATGTAAATATGAACGGTCATGGCTTAGCTTATTTCACACAGGCGAACGGAGGCCAGCTTCATTATTCTCCAAGAAGAATATTTAAATGTAGCCACGAGCCTAAGACATATGAAAATGTCTTACTGCAAGCTCATCTGAAAAATGATCGTCCAAAATTTATTGAATTTTGGAGCCAGCAAGACGCTGTCCAAAAATACAACGTAAAGTTTAACAACTGGAAAGACCAAGAAGAAAAATGGAGTAGAAGGTATGGGCAAAGTTAAGCAGTGAGCGAAGCTATAATACAACAATGGGGCGGCAAAGAAAAAGTTCTACTATGCTTTGAAAAGTATTGTGACCTGAACCCTGATATGAAGCTGACCAATTCGTATCATAATTTTCTTAATACTTTTTCTCAATCCAAACCAGAGTATATTTTTCACACAATACATCAAGATGAATGTAAATTAGTTTACGGAAAACATATTGATGAAATTCTACCAGAGTATTGTGAGAAGTGGGACATAAACACAGTAATGTTTATTTTATTAGGAGAAGCGTCCTGTAACCCCTCTTTAAACACTTACAATAAATTAGCCAACCTAGGAATATCCTTATGTTTTCATTGGCCAGACACCAGCCCCGGCTGGGCTATTGACACTATGTATTCCCTAGAGCAGTTAGCCGACTTACATGTCTCTTGGGATGTCCCTAAATCTGATTTTCATTCAAGCCTTCCAAAACTTAGCAACCATCTATCTCTTTGGGCACCTCAAGATAAAAATTTATATAAATTTAAACCGTACGAAGAAAAAAACAAAAAAGCAGCCTTCTACGGTAGACCTTTTCTAGAAAGAAAAAATCATTTAGAGCATATTAAATCTAAGTTAAATGGTTTTCATTTTGGAGGAGGGCAAAGAGAAGAAAGCCTATCGCCAGAAGAGTACGCTGACGCGGTTGCAGATACAAAAATTATATTAAATTTCCCAGCGCACGGCTCTGGTTTTTCCCAGTTAAAGAGCAGGGTTATAGAAGCGATGGTTTGCGGCTCGCTAATGCTAGAGCTAGAAAACGACTCTACTCCAACTTTTTTTGAAGCTGGTAAAGATTATATACCTTGTTCCTCTGTAGACGATATGATAACTAAAGCTGCTTATTATCTCAACAATGAAGAAGAAGCTGAAAAAATTGCCCTGAGCGGATATAACAAGTATATAAAAAATTATACAGGTCAACACTATTGGGATTTAGTGTTCAACAACCTATGAAACATTTATTATTTGCGACAGAGAAATGGTGTGACGCAGACCCATTGCTTTCTTTTACTAACAATTTTCATAATTCATTTAATTCTTTTAGTAGGAGCGTTAAAGACTGGAACTTTAACACTCTTCACTTAGATGAGGCTGGAATAGTATATAAAAAAGATATAAACAATGTTTTAGTAGATTACTGCAAAGAGCACTCCCCTTCTTTAGTCGTATTTTCATTACTTAACGGTGCTACTTTCAACCCCTCAATTACTACTTACAAAAAACTTAGAGAATTAGGAGTAAAAACTTGTATATTTTGGCCTGACACCGGGCCAACTTGGGGCATGCAGACTATAGCAGAAATTGCGGATTCCGTAGATTTACATGTTTCTTGGGACTGTCCAACCAGTTGGCACGAAGCCTTTAAGCCTAGTGGGCCAAGAGAACCCAATCATATAGACCTCTGGACCCCCGAAGACGAATCCCTTTTTTATCCAACTGATAAAAAACACATAGACGTTTCGTTTTTAGGTAGCGTTGATAAATACAGAGACAGAACGAGCTTACTTCCTCTCCTAAAATCAGAATTTCCCGACATTGTGATGAGCGGCGGACAAAGAACCTCCAAGCTAACCCCTAGCAAATACGCCGCTATAGTCAGAGACAGTAAGATAGGAATAAATTTTCCAATGAGCCAGACAGGAGTTTTTTGCCAAGCTAAAGGCAGAATCTTTGAGTACACATCTTGCAATTCTCTTTTGATCGACTGGGACAACCCAAGCACTAAAAGGTTCTTCGACCCAGAGAAAGAATACATTTCTGTAAAAAGCCATGAAGAATTAGTTGAAAAAATAAAATTTTACCTTAGCAACGAGAAAGAGAGAGCTGAAATAGCTTGGAACGGATTCAAAAAATTCAGAGAAAATTGGACCGCCGAGATCTTTTGGAAGACTTTGCTTAAAAAATTAAATTTATGAAGCTTCATTTAGGGTGTTTTTATAAGAAAATTCACGGGTTTACTAACGTAGACATAAGAGAAGATGTAGAGCCGGACTTAATCGACGACGTATTTAAGTTGGAGAAAGTGGATAGAGAAAGTGTCGATTTGATATATGCTTGTCACGTTTTGGAGCATGCACGAAGACAAGAATCAAAAGATGCGATAAAAAGATGGTATGAAGTTTTAAAAACAGGAGGAACCCTTAGGGTTTCCGTACCAGATCTTCAGGCAGTTTTCGAGCATTATATCTGCCATAAAGACCTTAAAGCACTAGAGAGCTTTATTTACGGATCGCAAAAACACCCCTATGACTTTCACTATACCGGCTGGGACTTTAGCTTAATCGAGAAAGACTTGAAAGAAGCAGGGTTTTCTTCCGTAAAAAGATATGACTGGAGAGACACTGAGCATTTTTACATAGATGATTACAGTCAGGCTTATCTACCAAAAATATCTTATACAAGCAGGGAAAAAAGGGGTATAATAGAAGGAAAGTTAATGAGCTTGAACGTAGAGGCGGTTAAGTAATGAAAAAAGTATTAGTAACAGGTGGCGGCGGATTAGTAGGTAGCTCGATAGAGAGGCTTTCTAAATATTATGATTATGATTTTATCTTTTCCTCAAGAAAAGACGGAGACCTTTGCGTAGAAAGAGATGTAAAAAATTTACTTTTCAAATACAAGCCAAATTACGTTATTCACACAGCCGCAAAAGTCGGAGGAATAGCGGGAAATCTTGCGGCTCAAGCAGACTATTTCTACCAAAACCTGTTGATGAACGCATACATGATTCATCATTCGGCAGTGAATAACGTCGAAAAGCTTTTTGCTTTTACTTCTGTTTGTGTTTTTCCAGATGGGAAAGAGATGGAGGAAAGTAATATGCACACTGGCCCACCTTTTGAAGCGAACTTTGCATACGCCCATGCAAAAAGAATGGTAGATGTGCAGATAAGAGCCTACAAAGACCAGTACAAAGTAAACAATTATTGCTCCATCATTCCCGGAAATATTTTTGGAGAAAATGATTTGTTTGACTTAGCTTCCGGCCACGTAATCCCCTCCCTTATTCATAAGATGTACAAAGCTAAACACGAGGGTGAGGATTTCGTTGTTTGGGGTGACGGTTCGGCTATTAGAGAGTTTTTGTACGTGGACGACATCTCTAGAATTATCCTAGAGCTTTTAGGGGAAGAAGATGTCCCCGAGAGACTTTTGATCTCAGGAGAAACTCAGTACAGCATTAAAGAGATAGCTGAAACCCTTAAAGAAGTTGCCGAATACCCAAGAGAAGTCATTTATGATACTTCCAAACCCAAAGGTCAAGCCTCTAGAAAGTCAAACTTGACATTACTTAGAAGCCTATTTCCAGACTTTGAGTTCACCAATTTAAAAGACTCTTTGGCAAAATCTTACCTATGGTTTGAAAACAATTACCCCAACGTTAGGTTATAAAAACACATGGATAAAGTATTAGTAGTTTTTAACACCTGCGGAATTTCAGGAAGAGAAAACGTCGGTCACTACGTTGAAGCTCTTAAAGGGATAGCGGATCAAAAATTCGAAGGGTACCAAGTAGCTCTGTCTAGCTGCAAGAACTCTCCAGACGCAATACAATATCTTAGGCAAAACCTCGGGAATAGTATAACGTACAACTTAATAGACGACGCCGTACCAGTCCAAGTCTCCTCTAATCACACCGTTAGAAAAAATGTAGATTATTTCGGGGAATTCGAAACATATCTTTACATAGACTCTGGAGTGACGTTTTCTCATAACTCCGTTCTAGATGAAAACGTTATATCCAAGCTTTACTCTCTGCATAAAGAGAAAAATTGTGCTATGACCTCAGGCAGGGTCGATCGTGATTCAGGCATAGAGCGCTGGATAGGAATCGACCACCCTGACGAAATGACAAAAGAGAACCGAGACCAGTACAAGGAACTGAGCGAACATATTAAAGTCCCTATCGGAAAAACCTTGAATCTGCATATTCAGCTTTTTGATAATTCAGTCTATAAATTTTACGACAGAAGATTAATGCCTGATATTTTTGCATCTTTTTGTACTGAGTCAATTTTCTCATACATGTGTGCCTCTTTAGATAAAAATTTTTATATTAGTAAAGACGTTTTTCTGCCTCATGAAACCAGTATGGACATGGCTTGCAGCGGGTTTCGTCCAGAGTGGGCAAAACAGAAAAGCGGTATAGAAAATTGGCAACACACGTTTATGCTTCCTTATCCCGAAACTATAAACAATATTTTAAAAGACCCTGAAATGTGGAGCTCTGGCTGCGGATATGAAATCTTTGAAAACGTAGCCGCTCACAACCCAGACAGTTATGACGAAAACGATAAATGTAAAAACCCAGAAAGACTAGGAAAGTTTATACTGGATAATTTTTATTTAAAAAAAGAGGTTTTCGACTACGATAAACTGTCTAGTAATTTTTTAACTTTTTAAATATTTCATAAATATGCAAAAATGAAAAAAGTTTTAGTCATAGGCGATAGTTGTCAAGATGTATTTTGCTACTGCAATTGTAATAGGCTTGCCCCAGAGGCGCCCGTTCCAGTCTTAGATTATAATCACGAGCAAAAAAACCCGGGCATGGCTTACAACGTTTACGAAAACGTCAGGTCCCTAAACCACGTCTGCTTGCATCTCAGCTCTAAAAAAGGTAACTCTCCATGCGTAAATACAGAGTGCGATATTGAAACGAACCCAAACTGGAGAGAGATTACTAAAACTAGATTAGTAGACGCTAAAACTAATCAAATGTTCCTTCGCCTCGACAGCTCTATTAAGTTCGACAGAATCAAGCTAGGAGCAATAAGGTTTAACGAATACGATGCCGTCATAATCTCCGATTACGACAAAGGGTTTATTCTAAAAGAAGATATCGAAGCTATATCAAGACTTCATGATCTAACGTTTTTAGATACGAAAAAAGTTATAGGAAATTGGGCAGAAAAAATAACTTTTATAAAAATAAACGAATCTGAATACGAAAAATCAAAAAGAATATTCAAAAAAGATAACTTTAAGAACAAACTTATCAAAACTCTTGGATCGCAGGGATGCGAGTATAAAAATGAAACTTACCCAGTCCCAGAAGTAGAAGTAAAAGACCTTTCCGGAGCCGGAGACACTTTTATGGCTGGCTTAGTTTTAAAATATATCCAAAACAAAGACATAGTTGACTCAATAAAATTCGCGAACCAATGCGCCACCAAAGCGGTTGGGCAAAAAGGCGTAGTATCTCTCTCTAAAATCAAAGCTTTTTACTGGTGACGAAATTAAAGTTTTTAAAGAAGCTCGAAGGCAAGTCTAAAGTAACCATAGGTTGCGGAGCCTTGATTATAAAAGGATACAGGGACTTTTACGGGATTAAGCCCGCTACCGCTACCCAGTTCAAAACATCCTATCTCAAAGAAAGATCTGTACCGATAGAAGACCAAGAGGTCCTCCTAGAGCTTAGGGCTGATTGTAACAAATGGTGTGTTCCGGGAGGGAGGATGGATCCGGGCGAGACAATAGAAGAGTGCGTAAAGAGAGAAGTTAAAGAAGAAACTAATATTGACGTGATTCTTGACGATTTGTTTTGTATTTACTCTGACCCAAAAATCGGGACGCTCCGCCACTACACCGAAGACGACTTCTCTCAGCATATGATAGATATTTTTTTGATAGGCCTGCCTATAAGCCATAAAATAATAAAGAGCGAAGAAAGCCTAGATGTCAAATATTTTAAATTTAAAAACGTACCAGATAACCTAGTGCCTTCTGTATCCAGAGCAATTAAAGACTACCGTGGTCCCCACTATCAAATAAAGAAAAAAGCCATTTTAAGATGAAAAAAGTATTAATAACAGGAATTTTAGGCCAAGACGGAGCCAATATGGCAGAGTATCTACTTGATAACGTTGCCCTTTACCCTGAAGGGTTAGAGGTTTACGGAATGATGCGCAGGACATCTAACGTAAACAAATCCAATATAAAAGCATTCGAAAACGATCCTTACTTTAATTTAGTTTATGGTGATTTAACAGACGGAGTCTCCTTAGATAAGCTCGTGAAAGAAATTCGGCCGGATTATTTTATAAATTTTGGAGCAAATTCTTTTGTGGGGTGCAGTTGGGACATGCCGTTGCAAGTTTTCGATACCAACACCCTTGGTGTTATCAGGTGCTTGGAAGCTTTAAGAAAATTTAAGCCTGACTGTAGGTTTTATAGCGCCGGATCGTCTGAAGAGTTTGGCGACGTCGATTATAGTCCTCAGGACATCAAGCATCCCATTAAAGCCAGAAGCCCTTACGGAGCCGCCAAGGCTGCTGCTCGCCATATCGTTAAGGTTTACAGAGAATCTTACGATCTCTATGCAGTACACTCCATTCTTTTTAACCATGAAGGAACAAGAAGAGGAGAAGAATTCGTAACTAGAAAAATTACGAAAAAAGTTGCAGAAATAAAACACGCATTAGATAATAATTTATCTTTTAAACCGCTTGAGTTAGGCAACGTGAACTCCCGAAGAGATTGGAGCGACAGTAAAGATTTTATGAGAGGAGTCTGGTTGATGCTCAACCAAGACAAGCCAAAAGATTACGTTTTATCAAGCAATGAAACTCATTCTGTTAAAGATTTCGTATCCAAAGCTTTCGCGGCAGCAAGCGTCCCCGGCCTTTGGAGCGGTGAAGGAACGGCGGAAAAATTTAGGCTTTTCCAAGGGAATAATGTTTTGGCTGAGATAAATAAAAAATTTTACAGGCCCGCAGAAGTAGATATTTTACACGGGGACTCGACACCTATAAGAGAAGAACTGGGATGGGAACCCGATATTTCGTTTGACAAACTGGTAGAAAGTATGGTAGAAAATGACCTAGCGATTTTAAATCGTGATTTGCTTTAAAGTCTCAGCATTCTAGACATGCTTCACGTGATCAGTAAACATGATTTAAACCCAAAAAAACGAAACATTCCCCGAAAAAGGGTCTCTCGATAAAATTTTCAAAAATACTAGACACGTATGCGACGTAGCAAAAAAAACCCAACCATAAATCAGCTCATAATTGAAAAATTTTTAAAAGACCCAAACGCAATATGGAAAGATAAAAATTCTCGAATGAGAGAACTGGGAACAACCAAGAAGCTTTTGGACAAATATCCCAATAAAAGATTTTGGTTCAGAATGAACATACCTTTCGAAATGGAATCTTTACTTTGGTTTTTGGCGCCAAAAGGAAAAGAATACCTGCTGACCGAGTGGAACAAGTTTAAACTTGACTTGAAAGCAGAAAAGAAATATTCTATTGGAAGTCGCAAGATCGGCAAGGCCAAGAAGATAAACAAAACAAAAAGCCTTTTAGAATTTTTAAGAGATGGCAGCGAAAAAAAAGAATGACCAGTTAGGCCCAGTGGGTCAAATCCAGCAATACCTCAAAGAGCACAAGCAGGATCACTACAACTTTGAGACAGAGACAGATTATATCGTATCTAGCGGCAGCTTGATTCTGGATATGAACATGTCAGGAGGGCTTCGCGCTTCAATCATTCGCGCTAGCGGGGTTTCAGAGGGAGGTAAAACCTCTTGCGCCTTATCTTTTGCCAGAAATTTCCAAAAAGACGTCGACAACTCTATGGCGGTTTACGTCAAAGCGGAAGGGCGATTGTCTCCCGAAATGATCGAAAGGTCAGGGGTAGACACTTCTGATGAGAAGTGGTTTGTTTATAAATCTAACATTTATGAAAGTGTTTTAACCCTAATGGAACACTTAATAAACGATAACCCGACTGATAAAAAATATTTTTTCATAATTGACTCAATGGACGCTCTCGTCTCAAGAGGCGATGTTGATCGTTCTTATAACGAATCTAACAAGGTCGCAGGAGGCGCGGTATTAAGTTCTAACTTTCTCAAAAGAATGGCTCTACCAATTAGCACCAGAGGACATATCTGCTTCTTAATTTCTCAAGTAAGAAGTAAAGTTAGCATTAACCCTTACGAAAAAACCGACCCTAAGCTTACGAATGCTTCGGGAGGAAACGCCTTGTTGCACTTCTCGGATTGGATCCTAGAGTTTCAACCAAGATACAGTAAGGAGCAAATAAAAGACCCTAAAGCCACCAAAGAAGACGTCGCAAGCGGACACTGGTGCAAGGTAGTTTTCCGTAAGACCCCCAACGAGACAACAGGAATGGAAGTTAAGTACCCAATAAAATACGGGAGGACTAACGGCAAAAGCATTTGGGTTGAGTATGAAGTTTTCAATACTTTGGTTAAATGGGGATTTGTAAAAAGAGCAGGCTCTTGGGTGACTGTTGACGAAAAGTTAGTCGAAGAATTAAAATCTAACAATTTAGAGATACCAGAAAAGACCCAAGGAGAAGATGCTTTTACAGCTTATCTCGAAGAAAACCCAAAGTTGTGCGAATTTTTGTTTCAAAAACTTAAAAGCGCGTTGACTTTGGCGGTATGAGGCTTTTTAATATTAACGGAAGACTCATAAGCAAAAACGTAACTAAATACAAAGTAGACTGGGACAAAAAGTGCAGATCAAAAATACAATTTGCAGCAAAAAGCTTTTTCAGAGACTACTGGAAGAATCATATTTGCTACGAAGAATTTCCTGTTTTCGGAACGAGATTAAAAGTGGATTTAATAAATTTCACTCGTAAAATAGCGGTGGAAGTTCAAGGAGAACAACATAATCAATTTAATAAGTTTTTTCACGGGAACTCAAGACAAAAATACCTAGATTCAATAAAAAGAGACATGAAGAAAATAAGCTGGCTAGAATTAAACGAATTCAAAGTTCTGGAAGTAGACAAGGATGATATCCCTAACCTTAGTAGATCCTATATTTTAGAGGGATTTGGAGTAGAAATTTGAATATAAGTGTAATATACCATGATGAGTAAAAAAATACAGCACGGCACAATGCCCGAAAAATTACTCGACAACCTTAGTGAAATGTCATACGGCGGTTATGTACTGTTTAGTTTTGACGGATCTGCCAAGCCGCAGGTACATGCTCAAATAAACGACGACCTAAACGCAATGTCCCTACAGTATTTTATTAAAAACTGGTCAGAGGCAATGGAAGAAATCTCAAGAGAAAGCTTTTTAAAAAATATAGCAAGCAGAATAGACGGAAACGACGAGGAAGATTACGAAGATGAGTGACACAAATATATCGGATTACTATCCAAACGAAAAAAAGAGTACAGAGCTTCCGGGCTTTGACGCGCCCCCATCGCTAAACGCAGGAGAAGCTCCGGAACCAGTGACAGAAGCCCCAGCCCCCGTAAGCGATGCAGTTCCAGAGGAAAGGAAAGAGTCTCTCGGGATATCGTCAGCCGAAGTAACTGATTTAGGAATAGATCTTCCTGACATTCCGCTTCCTGACGATGAGCCCGTGGAGGATTCCGTAAAAGATAACTTTGACGACGCAGCTTTTAATTTCGCTATCGTAGGAGTTGGGCAAGGAGGCTCAAGGTTAGCCGAGTCTTTTTGGAATCTTGGGTATCGCAGGGTCGCCGTTATCAACACCGCTAAACAAGACCTTTCTTTGATTAAAGTACCTGACGAAAATAAACTTTTAATAGGGGAAGGCGGCGCGGGCAAAAATCCCGACGCGGCAGACGAAGTCTTTAGGACTAGATACGAAGACATTCTTGACTTTCTCAAAAAATCTTTCGGCAGCGGTTTCGAGAGAGTCTTGGTTTGTGCTGGAGCAGGGGGAGGAACCGGCGCAGGAGGGGTGGCTAAAGTTATAGAAGTTTGCCACGACCTTAATCAATCATTAGGCAAAGAGACAAAAGACACCGACGCTAAAGTTGGTTGCGTAGTCGCTCTCCCGACTAGAGCAGAAGGAATCAAAGTTCAGGATAATTCTAAAAAAACTATCAGCAAGCTTATAGACTTGCAAAAAGCAAAAGTAATATCTCCTTTGATTGTCCTAGATAACGAAAAGATTAAGCAGCTTTACCCGAAACTGTCTGTCAATCAGTTTTGGACTACTGCGAATAACAGCATCTGTTCGATCTTTCACTTGTTTAATAAAATTTCAGCAAAAGAATCGGCTTACACAACCTTCGACAAGGCTGATTTAGATACAATTTTCTCTTCTGGAATAATAATGTTTGGTGCAACTCCAATCAAAGACTTTTCTGATACTGGGATTTCTCACGCTATTAGAGATAACTTAAGAAAGAACATTCTTGCGGGTATAGACGCCTCAACAGGTAATACCGCCGCTTGCGTTATCATAGGAGACAAAAATTCTCTTAATAACATACCTCAAGCTAACCTAGAACACGGCTTCGAGCAGCTTAGTCGAATGATGGGTTCCGGCTCTACGGTTCATCGCGGTATCTACGCAGGGGCAAAAGAGGGCTTGGCGGTTTATACTGCTATCGGAGGATTAAAGGCCCCCTCCAATCTATTCGACTACTTTTTTGAAGTAGACAGATTCTATAGATAGTAAATGTCTTTATATTCTATTCAAATTGAGAAGTACGTTCTTGGCGGACTTCTTAAACATCCTGATGTTTTATCTGAAGTAGATAGCTATCTCACTTTAGCTGACTTCTACAACGAAGTTCATCAGTCTATTTTTTCTGTAATCAGGAATAGTCATATCGCAGGGGAAACTGTAGACAGGGTACTCGTATCCAACAAGATACTAAGCCTAGGAATCACAGCAAAAGACGAGGTAGGCATATACGATTATTTGGAAGCAATAGAGCTTTCTGCGCCAAAACCAAAAGCGATTCCGGAGTATTCCAGAGAACTAATAAAATATCGCATCAGAAGGGAAATAGATGAAACAGCAAGCGATATTCAGGACTATGTAAAAAACTCCAGAGAAGATTCCGCGGATGATATTATAGCAAAGTCCGATTCTATTTATTCTCAAAAAATCCTTTCTTATGAATTAGACGATAACCCCGAAAACGTATTTGAAAGCTTACTGGATGACGTAGAGGAAGCGGGAGAGAACCCTTCTGACGACACGGGACTAGTAACCCCCTATCCAGAATTCAATAGACTCTTTGGAGGGCTCAGGGACGCAAATATATACGCTATAGTTTCTCGCCCCGCTCAAGGGAAAACTACTTTCATAAATGATATTTGCCTAAAGACTTCCGTTATAAATAAGGTTCCCGCTTTGATTCTCGACACAGAGATGTCTACTAAAGAAATAAAATTTAGAATGGCGGCGGCTGAAACAGGAATCCCTCACTGGTATTTAGAAACAGGCAACTGGAGGAAGAATGAAGAAATGTATAAAAAATTCAGAGACTACCAAGAGAACTTTGAATCTAAATTTAACGACAGTAAATATTTCCACTATCATGTAAAAAACAAAACTGTAGACGAGGTTTGCGCAATAATTCGTCGCTGGCACATGAAACATGTCGGACGCGGAAACAAATGTATTATCGCTTACGACTATGTAAAACTTACCGGTGAAAAAGTAGATAAGAACTGGGCAGAATACCAAGCCATAGGTGAAAAAATAGATAAACTTAAAAGAATATCAGAAGAACTTTCCGCGCCAATCATTACCGCTATGCAAATGAATAGGTCAGGAGAAAGTCATAACAGGAACAGCAGGAGCCTAACCGATGATAGTTCCGCGATCTCCCTTTCCGACAGGCTTCAATGGTTTGCTAGTTTTGTAGGGATATTTCGGCGCAAGACTCTTGACGAAATAGCGGTAGACGGACAGGACTATGGCACCCATAAACTCCTTCCTATAAAAACAAGATTCCAAGGAAAGGACGCGGCCGGTCACCAAGATTTAATTCGCAGACCTATTATAGAAGAGAATAACGGCGCTGAGGTCCACAGGGAAGAATGGTCCTATAACTATTTAAATTTTGAAGTCTCCAACTTTTCAGTTGAAAGCAAGGGGTCTCTCCAAAATATCGTCGACCAAGTTAGACAACGTTTTGATATCGCTGAGCAAAGAGTAGCTGGGGATGGCGATACTAATCTATGAATGACATAAGAGATATTTTAGACGATTTAGGATACGTTGTTCACGATAATGGCCGGGAGCTCAGAATGAACCCCTTATACAGAGACTCAAGCAGTAGCTCTGTTCTGAGGGTTTATAAAGACACCGGATGGTTTACCGACTTTAAAGCCTGCAAAGCGGGGCCATTCGAGGAGCTAGTGAGGCTAACTCTAGGAGTGCAAACTTTAGATCAGGCAAAGTCTTACATTTATAAAAATTATGATTTTGTCAAGCCCAAGAAGAAACAAACCAAACTGGAATGCGATAAATTTTTACCTAAAGAGCTTTTACTCAATCTAGTTCAAGACTACTCCTACTGGAACAAAAGAGGAATAAGCATAGAGACTCTTGAACTTTTTCAAGGCGGGGTAGCTACTAGGGGTAAATTCTACCAAAGGTATATTTTTCCTATTTTTAACAGCAGAGGCAAGCTGGTTGGAGTAACCGGAAGAGACGTAAGCGGAAAGAATCCCATAAAATGGCTCCACCAAGGCTCAACTTCTAAATGGGCATATCCCCTTCAGATAAATTACAAAATTATAAACAAGGTAAAAGAAATAATTATAATAGAAAGCATTGGAGACATGCTCTCCTTGTGGGAAGCCGGTATTAAAAACTGCGTTGTTACACACGGAGTCAAGCTCAGCCCTCGATTGTTATCTATAATTTTAAGACTTAACCCAAAAAGAATTACAATAGCCCTCAATAACGACGGAGGAAAAGAAGGGGCAGGAAACCAAGCCTCTGAGGCAATGTATAAAATTTTAACAAAACATTTCGACGAAGAAACTGTCCAAACGAAGCTTCCTGTAAAAAACGACTTCGGCTGCATGAATAAAAAAGAAATTTTAGAATGGCAAAACAAATAGAAAAAATCCTCTCGGCATCTCGACTTAAAACACTGGAGACCTGCGGATGGTCTTACTGGTGCAACTACTTTCTAAAACTCCCTCAGAAGCAGAACGAAGGGGCTCAAAGAGGAACTGTATGTCACCTAGTGTTCGAGATGCTTGTCAAACCAAGGCATAAAAAACACTTCGATAGAATTACCAAGGAAGGAACTATCGATGGAAGCCCTGCGATAGTCAGGTTGGTAATGAAACACTTAACAGCAATGGAGAAATCTTCAGATTTGCCGATGACTAACGATGAAAACGTTAACTTAGTCAGAGACATGATAATGGTTGGGTTAAAGTATGACTTCTTTGGATGGGGAGGAAAAGTTGATAACCCAGAATTTGAATTTTTACTCGAAAACGATGACCCGAAATATAAAATAAGAGGCTTCATAGACAAGCCGATAGTTTACAAGCGCGGCAAAAAAATAAAGATTGTAGACTATAAAAGTAGCAAATATAAATTCAGAGGCGAAGAACTTCACTCAAACGTTCAGGCTATGACCTACACTTTGGCCGCTAAGAAGCATTGGCCTAAGCTCAAACCAACCGCAGAGTTTTTATTTTTAAGATTCCCCAGAAGCCCCGTCCAACAGCTTGAGTTTACAGAAGACCAACTTAACGGGTTTGAGCATTACTTGGCTCACGCGTTTCGTACAATAAACAGCTTCACCGAAGAAGACGCTAAAGCGAATTACGCCGCCGACAAAAAGAAAGACGCTTGGCTTTGTAAAATAGGAAAATGGAGATGCCCTTACATTGACGCTTATGATTATTTTGTACTCTTAAACGATAAAAACGAGCAGATTTCCTCAAGCTTTAAAGAAGAAGAACTGGAAAAACTCCTTGAAAAAGGCTTAAAAATCGAAAAGAGGACTTACGAAGGCTGCCCAAGGCATAAAGGAAGTAACGAAATACTTGATATTTTTTCTTGACACGTAAGCAGAACTTGATTACAATGTCTTCGTAATGCACGAGGTATTGCCACTTTTTAAATCTCACTATAGTATCGGTAAATCCATACTCACTCTGGCCGATGCTGGATCTTCTGACGCCACGGGGCCGGATTCCATAATAGATATTTGCGTAGATAACAAGCTGAAAACTTTTTATTTAATCGAAGATGGAATGACGGGTTTTCTTGAAGGCTATTACAACTCTAAAAATAATAATCTTAATATGAGATTTGGCTTAAGAGTCACCTTATGTCGAGATATAAACGACAAAGACAAGGATAAATTAAAAGACGAATCTAAATGTATTATATTTTGTAAAAACAAAACAGGGTACGAGCTTTTACTTAAAATATATACAGAGGCTTCCACGAATGGCTTTTATTATATCCCTAGAATAGACTTTGAAACCTTGCATAAATACTGGGATGATTCGTCCTTAAGTTTAATAATTCCGTTTTATGATTCCTTTATTCATTGTAACAAGTTTGACTTAGGTAATTTTGTTCCGGATTTTTCTCAAATATCTCCTATATTTTTTATTGAGGATAACGATTTGCCTTTTGACAAAGCACTAAAACGCGATGTAGAAAACTATTGTAGCGATAAGTACGAGACTCAAAAGACAAAAAGTATATACTATAAAAACAGATCAGACTTTCCGCACTACATGACCTTTAGATGTATTTCCGACTCCAATCCGGGACGAGCGAAAAAGACTTTAAGTAAACCCAACTTTGACCACATGTGTTCTGATAATTTTAGCTTTGAAAGCTGGAAGGAGGTAGTGAATGGATAAAAATGCAAATTTAGTTTTTATTGATTTCGAAACCTTTAATGTAAATCTAAACTTTTTCAGTAATCGCCCTTGGCAGGTCGCCATGCTAAAAGTTAAGAAAGGTCAGACGGCAGACTCCTTCGACGAAATGATAAAATGGGATTGCGATCTGTCTATTTCCGAAGAAGCAAAAAAGATCACGAACTTTAGTCAGAAAAAATTTGACAAAACAGCAAAACACGAATCTGAAGTTTTCGATGACGTTTATAACTGGCTCGACTCCTGCGACTATATTGTTGGGCATAATATTTTAGGCTTTGACATGTATCTGATGAGAGGCTGGTGCAAAATACACAACAAGCCATATAACCACTTTTTCGAGAAGTCGATAGATACCCTGTCTATAGCGAGAGGCTTAAAGTCGGGTCATTACTTTAAAGAGCAAGAAAGCCCATTCTTTCAATATCAGTATAAAATGCTCAATTTCCGCAAAAAAGGAATGAGGACAAGCCTAGGAGAGCTTGGAAAATACTATAGCATAGAGCATGACTCCAGCAAATTGCACGACGCACTGAATGATTTATACTTAAATCTTGGCGTTTGGAAGAAACTTAAATTAGAAATGGATAGAATTTAGCGGTATAATACAATATTATGCCAAGCATGGATTTTGCTTACGATTTAATAGAAAAACTTGACGAAGAGGCTGACGTTGACTATATGATATTGGCCGTTCGCAAAGGCGCAAACCAAGATAAAGTAGATCTTTTTTATAAATTTGACTCAGAAAGCAAAAAAACCTTAAAACTAGTTAAAGAAACGATAAACGCCATAATACTGGAAGATGGAGATAGTAAAAGAAAACAAAAAGCAAAACCCGCAAAGAAAAAGCGCGGCAGACCCCCAAAGAAAAAAGAGTAGCTTCGAGGATCAATTTGAGAAGCTTGATCTAAATATTCATGGTGTAAGGCTTCCTGAGTTTACAATAGAAAAGGAATATCTAAGCTTAATAGATAACCCTGAAAAAATAAAAAATACTTACGATTTTCTAATCGCTCTTTGCCAAAAAGGGTTCAAGAAACTAGATCTTAAAAAAGGCTCAAAAAAACACAAGAAATATACAGATAGAATTTACTACGAGCTTGATATTCTAAAAAACTTAGGCTTCGTTGACTATATTCTTTTAGTTTGGAAAGTGATTCACTTTTGTAAACAGAAGGATATTCCTGTCGGCTTGGGTCGCGGATCAGCCGCGGGTAGTTTTGTATTATTCCTTCTTGGCGTTACGAAAATAGACTCCGTTAAGTATGAATTGTTTTTTGAACGTTTTGTTTCAAAAATTCGAGCCAAGAAAAAAGAAGTCGACGGGATAACCTACTTAGACGGCTCCTTGATGTGCGATATAGACGTGGACGTTTGTTACTACAGACGCAAAGAAGTGTTAAAATATCTAGAAGAAGAATTCTCGGGTAAAACTTCTAAAATAAGAACCCTTAACACACTCAGCGGAAAGCTGGTGACGAAAGAGTGCGGAAAAATCGTAGAAGATAAACCCGAAGCAGAGATGAATCGCGTTTCCGGAATGATCCCCAAGATTTTCGGACAAGTAAAAGACATAAAAGAAACCTACGATGAGGTAGACGATTTTAAAGACTGGTGCGACGAAAACCCAAGAACCTTTAAAACCGCATTAAAGCTGCGAGGACTTGTAAAAAACAAAGGAGTACACCCTTCCGCTATCCTACTCTCTTACGATCAAATAGTAAAAAGCTGCCCGATAGAGCTTGATTCTGATAAAGATAAAATTTCTGCTTATAATATGGACTGGGCCTCTATTTTCAACGTCAAGCTTGACGTTTTGGGGCTAAGAACAGTTTCTGTAGTTGATCAAGCCTGCAAGCTAATAGGTATAAACGTCGAAGATATAGATTTAGATCACAAAAGCATATATCAAAACCTTTACGATCTAAAAAGGCCACAAGGGATATTTCAAGTCGAGGCAGACGCGAACTTTCGAGTCTGCCAAAAAGTTAAACCAAAAAGCCTAGAGGAATTAAGCGCTGTGCTTGCGCTGGGCAGACCGGGAGCTTTAGCTTTCGTTGACCAGTACGCCAACTATACCAACGATGACGTTTATGAGCCGATTCACCCACTATTTGACGAAATCCTCAAAAGCACAGGAGGCGTCGCCTTATACCAAGAACAGTTGATGCAGATGGCTCACAAAATCGGCTTCACTCTTGACGAAGCCGAAGTATTGAGGCGTATCGTAGGCAAGAAAAAAGTTAACGAAGTCAAAAAGTGGAAAAAGAAGATTAGAGAAAAAGTAAAAAAGAACAGACTGTCCAGCGAATGGATGGGGTATAAAGGCGTTGTGGACGTAGGAGACGTTCTTTGGGGCGTGCTAGAAGACTCTGCGAACTATTCTTTTAATAAGTCTCACTCCATAGCCTATGCCGCTTTGTCCGCTACGACTGTTTACCTTAAATTCAACTATCCCAAGGAATTCTTTCTGGCGCTTTTGCAAATGACAAAGTTCGAGCCAGATCCGATTACAGAAATCTCAAAAATACACAGGGAGCTACCTCATTTTGGGATTAAATTACTTCGACCCGACATCTTAAAGTCTAAAGACGATTTCTCAATCGAAGGAAACGATATTAGATTTGGTTTAATATCCATTAAAGGTATATCAAATAGTTCTATTAAAAAACTTAACTCCTTCAAGACTCACACATCCAATAAGTTTGAAGTCTTTCAAGCCTCGACTGAAGCGGGGGTAAACTTGGGGGTCTTGTCGGCTTTAATACAAGCCGGTGCTCTCGACATGGGAGATAGGTACAGCCGTAGTAAAATAGTCTTAGAGTGCCAGCTTTGGAAGCTTCTAACGCCCAGAGAGAGGATCATAGCTCTAAAGTTCGCGCAGCAAGGAAACGATGATTTAGTAAACGTCATAAATCACATGAAAGTCAAAGTCGACGACGACGGCAAAAGATATATTAAAGATTCTAGAATAGAAACAATGAAGAAAAGGTATGAGCCCTACCTTAATATTTATGCTATAAATAAAAAAAATGAGGATTTCGCTAACTGGTATTATGAAAACGAGCTACTGGGGTATACTCACGGGGTTTCACTAAGAGATATTTTCCTAGAAAAACAACCTAGATTAAACCAAATACAGGACGTAAAAGACATGGAAAATAAAGAGAAAGCTTTCTTTGTTGGCACAATAGAAGACGCCACAGGTCTAAAAAAATCCAGAAGCAACAACGAATACGCTCGTTTTACAATAAAAGACGAGACCGACACCGTCGACGTTCTTCTTTTTAATAACAAGTGGAAAAAAAGTATTGATGACTGCAAAGAATACAACCGAGGGACCCTGCCCGATAAGAAAAATATAGTTCTTGTAAAAGGCGTTAAAAACAACGATGCTGTTTTCGCTGACTTTGTAACAGTTGAAGATTCTAAGATCTACATGAAACTTGGGCAGTTGAAAAACGACGAGAAAAATTTGATTTAATTAAGCTTTTTTATATAATAAACACGTAGATTATGATTCATTTTTATAAGCCAAACCAATGGAATACTGGTTGCTGCTGTAGCTTTTCCTACAATTCCACAGATAAGTCTTTTTATATCCAGCTTTTAAAACAGCTTAGTTGGGACAAGGAAAACAATAAGGGTAAGTTCGACACCAGCACTAGATCTGCTTGTAAATTTACTCCTTCTGAAATAGGTTCGTTTATCGACTGTATCGAAAGCGGCAGGGAATTTTCGAGCTTTCATAAGACCCCAAAAGAGAATACGTCTTTCTCCTTTAAGGCGAAGATGAAAGACGATAAAAAAGACGGTTTCGCTTTTACGCTCACCAAGATGCCAAAAGAAGGGGATAAGAAAAGTTATTCCATTAGCTTTACATTTGGAGAGTCCAAGTTTCTGAAGCAGTATTTACTTACCGGACTAAGTCTTTATTCCTCGGCCTCAATCAAAGAAAACAATGAAGCTATCGCGAGAAGCCAAGCCGCGAAAAACAAAGAAAGAGAATTTTAATTAGTGAAGAAAAAGATTTTATTTCAGTCAGACTCGGCTTTAGCCAAAACGGGCTTCGGCAGAAATACCAAAGCCCTTCTCTCTTACCTGTATAAGACAGGCAAATACGAAATAGTAAACTACTGCTGCGGCACCGCCTATTCTGCGCCCGTCCTCCAAAGAACTCCTTGGAAGTCTGTTGGAACCCTGCCTGACGACCAGAATCAGTTAGCTGAGCTAAACAAAGACCCCGGCCAAGCTCGTTTAGCGAGCTATGGGGCTCATCTAATCGACAAAGTCATCAATGACGAAAAACCCGACGTCTATTTCGGAGTGCAGGATATTTGGGGTACCGAATTCGCTGTTGGAAAACCTTGGTTTGATAAAATAAATTCTGTAATCTGGACAACTCTAGACTCTTTGCCTATTCTGCCGTCTGCTATAGCCAACGCTCCTAAAATAAAAAACTACTGGATTTGGAGTAGTTTCGCCACGAAGGCGCTGCACAAAAAGGGCCAAGAACATGTAAAAACAGTTCATGGATGCCTCGAAACTAAAAATTTTTATAGATTAAGCAACGAAAAAAGGAGCGAGATTCGGTCAAATAACACTATTCGAGAGGATACGTATATTGTTGGATTCGTATTTAGAAACCAGCTTCGAAAATCTGTTCCTAACTTAATGGAAGGGTTTAAGAAGTTTCAAGCGGATGTTCCGAAAGCGAAGCTTCTGCTTCATACTCACTGGGGAGAAGGCTGGAATATTCACAAGTTAGCGGAAGAGCATAATGTCTCTAAGGACGACATCTTAACCACCTATTACTGCAAAAACTGCTACGGCTACAGAGTGAGATCCTTTGTCGGTCAAGAGCAAAACTGCGACCTTTGCGGAAAAGAAAAAAGCCTAAGCACAACGAGCGTTAGTGGGGGAGTAAACGAGGATCAACTAAATGAAATTTATAACTTAATGGACGTTTATTGTCACCCTTTTACAAGCGGCGGACAAGAAATACCTATTCAAGAAGCAAAACTTACCGAGCTCGTCACTCTAGTCACTAATTATAGTTGCGGGGAAGAGCAGTGCGAAGAGGGGTCAGGTTCTATTGCCTTAGAGTGGAGTAAATATGTTGAACACCAAACAGAGTTTATTAAAGCGACTACTTGCCCCAACTCTATATACGAAAACCTATTAAAAGTATATAATATGCCAACAGAAGAGAGGCGGGCTCTCGGAAAAATGGCTAGAAAGTGGGTTATAGATGGGTTTTCTGTTGAAGTAATTGGTAAAATCTTTGAGGATTTTATAGACAACGCTGATCCCGTTAATTATGACGATTTCGAAGAAAAAAAGGGCGCCGAGGCTGTTAAAAACTTTCCAGAAGCTTTTACGGAACAACTTCCTAACGATTCGGAATGGATCCTATCTTTATATAAAAAAATCCTTAATAGAGACAATAATATCCACGACGAAGGTTATAAGTATTGGATGCAACAACTCAACAATAAAACGCCAAGGAAAAATATAGAAGAGTATTTTAGGAAGGTGGCTAAAGATCACAATGAAAAAAATTTCCCAGTAAAGCTTGAGAATATAGTCGACAAAGATGACGACGGAAAAAGAATACTCTATATAATGCCGGGGTCAGACAAAGATGTTTTCATGTCTACCTCTTTATTTAAGTCTTTGCGCGAAAAGTATCCAGACTATAACCTATATGTGGCAACTAAACAAGAAAATTTTCAATTGTTGTGGGCAAACGAGCACGTACACAAGCTGATTCCGTATTCGGAGTCTTTTGATAACGTTTTAAGCCTTGAAGGAATCGGCGAATCTAAAGAGTATTTTTCTATGGTCTTCGCTCCTTATCTGACAACGCAAAGACACTCCAACTATATTCACAACATGAAGGATAAAATAGACAAGGAACACCTATGCACGTTTTAGAGTCGTACGCACTACAAGATAATCTTAAAATAGACAAACCCTATATTTATGAAAAGTTTTTCCCGATGGCCACCACCGGAAAAAAATACATAACTATAGACACCTCCAGCGAAGAAGAGTCTTGCAAGTACGATTACTGGTCTCTAGTAGTAGATTTCTTAGCTCCCTATCTGAAAAAAATGGACATACAAGTAGTCCAACTTGGCAACAAGGACGATAAGCAAGTTCCCGGATGCTATATCGCCGTAGGACAAACGGACTCTAACCAAAAAGCATATGTAATTAAAAACTCCGCTTTGCATATTTGCTCTAACAACCTATCTCTACAAATAGCCTCAAGCTATGACAAAAGAATAGTCGCCCTTTTCTCCAACTCTTATTACGAACAGTTCAAGCCCTACTGGAGTTCCGCTGATAAGGTTTCTGTCTTAAAAGGCGCGAGCAAAAAGCCCTCCTTTAACCCCAACGAGAATCCTAAGACAATTAACTTGATTGGGCCAGAAAAAGTAGCTGAATCGATCTTGCGAAACCTAGGAGCAATTCACTCGTTCGAGTTTTCCTCCCTTAAAGTCGGTGCTCTTTACGAAAGCAGAAGAGTAGAATCGTCTCTTTCGCATCCTATCTCTGACATAAAATCTTTAGGAGTCGAAACCTTGATAGTTCGCCTCGACTACAACTACAACCTAGAAAATTTGGTCGCGCAGCTTGAAATCTGCCCCTGCTCCATTGTTGCAAACAAAACCATTCCCGAAGACATTTTAAAAAAATACAAAGACAAAATACTTGAGCTTGTCTATTTTTTAGACGACGACTACGACCCATCATTCATTAAAGCCTCTATAGCGCTAGGAATAAACGTTGGCTTAATAAGCAGGGAGGATAAGGAAAAAGTGGATACTTATAAAATAAATCTTTTAGACATAGATAAACCAGTAGCCATTATCCCCAAGATAAAAATTGAAGATATAGAAGAGCTTAAAAACGTGAATATGAAAAAAATATTTTACAAATCTAATAAGTTTCTTATTCATAACGGGCAAGCTTTTCCTAGCAAACTGGCAGTTGCAGTTAAACAGCCTGTCTCCAGCATGGATCACCCATTTCTCCAAGCCATTGATCATACGGAGTTTTGGGAGGAAAAAGATCATTTTTATTTCGTAAAAAGAAAGTAGTTGACATATGTCCAGAAAACGCGCACAATCATCTTCTATGGCAAAAAGCAAGCCGCCGAAAATAACAAAAAGAAACGAGCACGGTCTGATTGACGGAGCAAACTATGTCTTTCAAGAGGACGGAACAGTCGACTGGAGGAAGATGGTAAACAATAACCATATCGTCCCAAATAGAGATAATACCTCCGAGACAGACGTAACAAAGCTAAAAGATAAAGATTTAATTATTCTTTTGGCCGGATTAAAAGAAGTCGCTCAAATAAGAGGTGTTAAGTCCGTAAAGTATGACATTGTTTCAGCTTCCCCAGAATACGTCTGCATGAAATGCGGAATCACTTGGGCGGGAAACTACGAGACAGAGGGCGAAGAAATTTACTTTGAGGGAACTGCTGACGCGGGTATGAACAATACAGATGGTTTTGGTTCTATTTATCTTGCTGCTATCGCAGAGAACCGTTCTTTTTGTCGTGCGGTACGCAACTTCTTAAAGATCAACATAGTAGCTAAAGAAGAGATCGCTCCTGACAAGGGGAAACGAGCCGCAAATAACACGACGCCAACCAACACTTCAAATACAGCGAGCGCCATGTCGCCAGACTCCTTCCTTCTCTCGGTTTTAAAAGAAAATAATATATCTTTTGAGCAGGTTAAGAACAAGATGATTTCCGAAAACATCAAAGAAGCTAAAAGCTGGGGCAGCATAAAGGATATCCCCCGCCTAACAGCTTTTGAGATCATCGACAGAATCCAAAAGAAGTCCCAATGATTTGTTACGCATGCGGCGAAAAAGCCCAAAGGAAAGAGACGAGGCTCGCAAAAAAAGAAAAGCGTGAACCTCGGATAACTTCAAAATGCGGATCATGGGAGAAGGGACAGTGCGAGAAGTGCAGAAAGAAAAAAGTTTATGTTACCGAAGTAAGCGATTTTTTATTGATTTGATTCACAGCATTAACGTTATTAAGCGTTTCACAATGCCATCAAACAATAATTAGTATATGCTTCATATTCTCAGTATATTTAATATACTTCATAAGATCAGCATAACTAACCAAAACAACATGACTTGATTCACTGTATCAGCATTCTCGAAATGCTTCCCTGTATCATCAAGCATGAAAAAGAGCGGCTTCGGCCGCTCTTTTTTGTGTAAAAACATTTGTCTACTGCTATGGAAAACGATAAAATATATGATATGATCGAGGAACTTTTAGCTATCGATCTTCGCCACATGGACGAAGAAGAAAAAAAGGAAACGGAATATCTAATAAACGATATCGTAATATCTCTTGAGGAACTGGCAGAAAAACTTGGTAAAGATTCTGATGTATCAGTATAAAGCAAAGCTTATTAAGATTGTAGATGGAGACACTGTCGACGCTCTCATTGACTGCGGTTTCAGCACTTTCAAAAAGGAAAGAATTCGCCTCTACGGCATCGACGCGCCCGAAAGCAGAACAAGAGACAAAGAAGAAAAGAAGAGGGGTCTAGCGGCCAAAGCTCGCCTTACAGAGCTTATTAAGGACGGCAAAGACGAGTTTATTGTCGAGACTTCCATTGATAAAAAAGGAAAATACGGCAGACTACTCGGAACTCTCTACCCATTAAGTCATAACGATATGCTAATGGCAGAAAGTTTTAACGATATACTAATATCAGAAGGGCATGCCGTCGAATATACCGGAGGCAAAAAGTGAAAGCTTTTGCTTTAAGTTTAATTTTTATTTTATGCTCCGGCTGTCACACGACCAAGTGGCGCTGGTTTCCGGAAGAAGATAACCTTCTTAGGCGTAACGAGATAGCCTCACCTTTTCCCGCCGAGGAAAACCCCCGAAGCATTACCGTAATAAAAGGTAGCTTCTAAAATGGAACCTAACTGGAAGCTTACTTTGATGAAGATTCTTGAGTGTTGGGGCTATATCCACGATGACTGGTACGAGGAGTATTGGCACAAGTTCGGCGTCACCAAAGAAGAGGGGAAAAAAATAATAGAGGAATATGAAAAAAACCCAAAAAAAATTTGATAAACTGTTTTTCGCCGCTATAATATAATTGTATGAGAAATACTACATACCGTGTTAACGTAACTCAGTCGGGCAGCACTCTTCAGGTTGATTCTGTAGAGAAGCTGCGTAAGTTCAATCAGCATCGTTCAGAATACGTTGCTGCTCCCAAGGCAACGTTTGCTGTAGCCTCTGACTCGCAAACGCTTAAGTTCAGAAAGCGTAAGACGAAGAAGTAAATCTCCTCCAGTAAGTAGTCCTCATAGAAACCCCGCTCTTCGGAGCGGGGTTTTCTTTTTGAGTTTTCGACTATTTAAACATATAATAAATAAGAATTATGCCAATCTGCCCGGAAGATTATCTTTTTCCCGAAGACTTACCCGACAATACTCCCGTGAGAGCCTACAAAGTGCATCTTAGCGATAAACAGGTAGAGTCACTAAAAAGCTTAAGAAGAAGGAATTTCGCCGGACTCTCTTTAGGGGTGGTAAACGAGATTCGGGCGATAGTAAGGATGGTTGATGAAGTCTGCGCATAAATGGTAAATGTCAAATAAAGATAAAAAGAACGTAGTATGGATGGGGGAAATCCCTTTTGGTCAAGAGGATAAGTTCAGATACCCCACGGAAGAAGAAGTTGAGATGGCTTTTTACGAAGCGGATAATCTAACCGTGAAAGAATACGATAACATGACAGAGAAAGAAAAAGAAGATTTTTATCGAAAAGCAAAAAAGGTTATAAAGGAAAAATTAAATGCCAAATAAACATAAAATAATCTGGATAGGGGTTATCATTGCTACATCTATTATAATCGGGATTGTAGTAGGCAACTGGTTAATGATCAACAGTTAAATGTTAAATAAAGTAGCTAAAGACGGAGACTTCTACGATCCAGAACATGACCCTGCCCTTGAGTTTCAAGATAAGGTATTGTCCTGCCTGTCTGATATTCGTATGTATAACTCTCACGTTATGAAAAATTCAGAGGCGTTAGAAAAAAGAATAAAAGACTTCAGAGAACTAATTCATGGAGAAGATGTATAGGTGAACGAAGAAACGCCAAATAAGTTTATCCCCCGCGAGTTCCACGAGTTCGAGGGCAAGGTTTATCTTTGGAGCAAAAGCAAATTCACTCCAATCGCGAAAGAAAATCTGCCAAATAAAACGATTGATGGAAAAGTCTTGAGAGTAGTCAGAGCTTCGTGCGATTGTCGTGTAATTAGGAAACAGAAAACGCCAAATAAACGTGAACGCGAAAGGGCCAAATAAATGACATGACTAAAACATTTTCATATTCAGCGGAAAACAATGAGTTTATTGACATGACTCAAAACAATTACTTTTTTGAAGGAGAAGATTGTAAAATTTTTTATTTTTATGATGATAAAAATGAGTTTTATGAATTTGTAAATTCTGTCAAATCGAAAAACGAAAAAAATAAACTTACGAACGAGTAATTTTTATTGGATTTTTTACATCGTGATTTGTTTCATAAACTCAACATCCTTGAGATGTTTCAACCGTTCAGCAAACATGACTTAACTAAAACTTGCTTCATAACTTCAGTATCCTTGAGATGCTTTATTCAGTCAGCAAGAAAAAACCCCTGCGAAAGTGGGGGTTTTTTATCTATAAAAATTAACTGACAAATTTTTTAGAAAAAGGGGTTGACATTGCTCCAGAATTGAATTAGACTGTTTGCAGGTTATGATTACTACCTCAAAACAAACAACACTAAAACAGTCCGACGATTTCAAATCGTTTCAATTCGGAATCAAAGAATCGGGCTTGTCCCATATCTTTAATGTTCTGCGAAACCAACTCTATTCAGATAAGATTCTGGCAGTCATTCGGGAATACTCATGCAATGCCGTGGATGCTCATACAGAAATGGGCAAGGCAGATGTTCCTATTAAAGTGACCCTGCCAAGTCTGCTAACTCCCGAATTTAAGGTAAGGGATTTTGGGCGCGGTTTAACAGAAGATGAGATCGCTAACATTTACGCAATGTACGGTGAGTCAACCAAGCGCGGCACAAACGAGCAAATTGGTCAATTAGGACTAGGTTGCAAATCGGCGTTTGCTTATGGAGACAACTTCGTAATTAACTCATACGTTAAGGGAACGAAAACAACTTACAACGCTTTCATTGATCCATCAGACGTAGGGCAAATCTCTAAAATGGGCAGCGAAGATACCAAGGAAGAAAACGGTATCGAGATTGTCATTCCAGTAAAATCTGATGATTTTGGAGAGTTTTACACAAAAGCAACTCGCTTATTCAAACATTTCAAGGTTGTTCCAAATGTTCGCGGAGTGAGTGGAGATCAGTTGGCAGAAGATTTGAAGCAATCAGAAGTTGTTATCCAAAAAGACAACTGGAAACTGGTAAAAGATGATTCTTTTGCGATTATGGGGAACATTGCTTACCCTTTAGACTCGGACGCATTAAACTTAAATTGGCAAGATGATCGGTCAGAACTAATCTCGGCGGGAATTGTGATTGATTTCGGGATTGGCGATTTAGAAATCTCTGCGAGTCGAGAGGCGTTGCAATATACTGACAAAACTAAAAACGTCATACTTAAAAAACTGGAATCTATAATTAAACAGTTACCCGATGTTCTTGGGGATCAGTTCAAAGAATGTAAGACTTTATGGGATGTAAAGGCATTATACAATGGAGCTTTTGCACATGGGGGATTTGGTCAGAAGGTTAGAAAACTGGTCGAAACCAAGGGAATTAAATGGAATAATATAAATGTTACGAGTGGCTTTTTTGATAAGCAGAAGTGGAAAGATTCTGATATTGAACTAAAGTTATACCGTAAACCCAACCATTATTCCAACAAGAAACGTGTAAAAGGAGAGGACTCTCAAAAGATTTACGTCCAAGAAAAGGCTTTAGTAATTATTGATGATGCTCCTACGCATCATGGTAGGCTTAACCGTATCGCGCCATTACTAGAAGAATATGATAAACGGGATGAAACTTACAAAGATGTACCAGTTTACGAGTCTGTATATCTTGTAAATTTTCATTCGTCGAAAGCGAAAAAAGAATTTTTATCAGAAACACATTTCGATTTTCCCGCGAAGAAATTAACTTCTTACGACAAGGTTATACTGCGAGATATTTATCCAAGCAACTCGACAGTATCGGGAGGTACTACCACTACTAAAAACTCAAAACATAGCACCAAGGTTTTCTCTCTGGATAAGACAAGTTCCTATGGAAACTACCACTCCTGTCGAAGCGACTTCTTTGAGTCAAACGAAGTAGATTTGGATGCGGGAGGGGTTTACGTTACAGTCAGCAAATTCTTTTGGGGCAAAAACGACAATGAGGAAAAGCATCCTCACTATCTCGTAGAGAAAGTAAAGCATTTGGAGAATTGCGGCATTGACGTTCCAGAAATTTACGCCTTAAAAAACACCGTAAAGAATGTCAACGCTATCGAAGATAAAAATTCCAAGTGGGTTTACTTTGAAGATTGGGCAGAAGAAGCATTTCTTAAACGCCTCGAAAGCAAAGGTATAAAACAGAAACTTTTTGATAAAGTTTATGCGGAGCATCACCAGCACTTGTGTAATAGTTACGACGAATACAACGAAGCGTTATTGGAGATGAACGACAGAAATGACGATTTCCTTGGCGAGCTATCACCGTCATTAGCAAAAGATTATCTTAATTGCTATAATTCAATGCTTGCGGAAAAAAACGAAGAACTAATAATTTTTCGCGATACTTTCAAAAAGTTTGGCAAAGGCGGCGATGACTATAATCGTATTCGCTATCAGCGAGACAAGAAGGAATGGGAAGGGGTTAATACGAGGGGCATTCTCGACGGTTTTGACCCCACTTACGATCTTAATGCGATGACAAAAGAATGGATGGAGAGATACTCTATGCTAAACCTTATGGATAGCAACCATTACGGTTGGAGAAACAATGACGATGCGACCAAATCTACTCTAACCTATATCACTTTAGTTGAAGCAACATATAACGCTAAAAAAAAGATAAAGAACATCTTTGAAGTCGCAGAAGCAAAACTTTGTAAAGAGATAAAACCTCTTGACAAGAAAACAGAAAACGCATAGTATAAAAAAGGTTAGATTACACGCTTATGATACCATATATATTAACAGATAACTCCTTGACCATCGTAGTTGATGGAAAGGCACTCACGATGGAAAATTCAAACCCATCGTTTAACGAGGCAAAGAAATTGCTTTCGCAAGAAAAGTATGACGAATTGCCTGACTTGTTCGACACTCCAAAGGCAGTCGAAAAGTTCGCGGAAGGGAACATTTCGGTTTCCGATGGAGAAGTGCGCTACCGACAAGGCGGCGGCAACAACGAAGTGATACACAATCATGTTGTTGGTCGAATCCTTGACTTCATGCGTCAGGGACTCCCTTACAAGCCTCTGGTGAGGTTTTTGGATAAGTTGATGGACAACCCATCTCGCAGGGCAGTAAACGAGTTGTACGCTTTCCTAGAGCATAAAGCGATGCCTCTGACTCCTGACGGTAATTTCCTCGCATACAAGGGAGTACGCTCCGATTATACTGATTGGCATTCTGGTACTTGCCCCAACAAGGTTGGTGATGTAAACGAAATGCCTCGCAGGAACGTCTGCGACGATGCGAACATTGGATGCTCCTACGGTTTCCATGCTGGCTCATTGGACTACGCACGGCAATACGGCAATGGAGGACACTTAATGGTTGTCGAAATTGATCCATCTGATGTTGTTAGCGTACCGTTGGATTGTGACCAGCAAAAATTACGCACGGCAAAGTACAAGGTTGTTTCTCATTTTGAGAAGAAACTGGAAGAACCAATGTGCGACGAGTATGGTGATTACGAAGATTGGGACGATGATTCCGAGGATGATTTCGACCAAGACAGTTACGATGCGGGATATGAAGCCGCAAAGAATGATTTGGTGAAGTATGCCAAGAGCAACTCTAATAGGGATGCTCAAGGACGTTTCACTAAAAAGTAGCGTAGTAGTCATAGTGACTTGTCAGAGCATTTAAGTTTTCAGTTGTTGTTTTCTTAATGTAAGTCTCTGTCAAGTTTCTACTACTTGTAAAAACACTAAACTTAAAACTAGAAAAAATAATTTTATGATTACTACTACGACCGTTGAGACATTTTTTGATTCAATCAGAGACAAGGATATTGAAGCGTATAACAACTATTGGGCCGAGTTGAAGCCACAAACAGAGGTTGCTGCTTTCAAAAGATACTTGTTCGCCTTCATGTCAGTCCACACAAGCTGGAAAAACAACTGTAAAGGATACAATGCAATCAAACAATTCAACAAGTGGACGCTCGAAAAAGGAGAACAACTTGAACTCTGGAACTACGATGCGAACGCTTTATTCAAGCGGATTGAAAGAACGAGGGTTGGGATGCAGAATAATCGAACTGATTATATCGGCCTTTTTAATGATACTTTTTGGGACTCTCCTAGTGACTTTATCGCTCGTAATTCTGATGAAGGCTGGAGTGAGTGGCGTGATAGGCTTGCCAAGAAGATTCTTGGGTTGGGTCAGGCGAAAACTTCCTTCGCAATAGAGATGCTTTATCCGACAGAGGCAAAGGTTGTTTGCATGGATACGCACTTGTTTCAAATCTATGGATTGAATCAGACCAAGGACGCTAAAAAGTACAAGACGATTGAAGCGGATTGGATCGAGCGTAGTGAAAAACGAGGACTAGCACCATACATGGCGCGATGCCTATATTGGGACAAGAACCAGAACCGTAAGAACTCACGCTATTGGAGCAAAGTATTAGAAGCATGAAACATACAGCAAGACATATTCAACTGCCAAGCCAACCTCTAGGAGAAGGGGAAGCGGCAA
>Ga0080013_1000613_pt1 | contig 50259 bp, 47 predicted proteins | sample ETNvirenome_6_85_FD_69236 | JGI IMG/M metagenome (GOLD analysis project Ga0080013, IMG submission 69236) | Marine viral communities from the Pacific Ocean - ETNP_6_85 (SPADES assembly) (version 2) | ecosystem: Environmental > Aquatic > Marine > Oceanic | place: Pacific Ocean | collected 2013-06-19
CGTATTTATATTGTATAAATAGAATACATGGGGTGATCGCTGCAAAGGGCTTAAATGTGGGGGAGGGGGAGGGAGGGGGATATGGGGCTATCAAACAAAATCATAAATGTGAAGGGGGCCCGGCTAAACGAAAACCAAAAAGGTTTTTAACAAAAAAGGTGGGGGAGAGGGGGCAACCCTATAGTTCTATATTTCTAATGGCCCCGGGTAAATATGTGACAATAGCTACTTAAGTATAGAGTAAGGGGCTTATGTCACAGTGGGTACCTTTTATATAATTTATGTAAATAATATATTTTACATGTGAATAGCTATATTATACGTATAAATAAAAATATTACAAATAATTATAATTATGGGACAAGGATACAATGATAGATTAGATGAAACTCTAGGATCAAAAGACGGAGCAGAATCTTCAAAATCACAAAGCATGGCAAGTAGACGTCATGAATCAGAAGCAATGGAGAAAAAAGATCACGGGCATAAGTATGGATCTGATGCTCAAATGTCATATAGACATAATGGTTCTCACGAAGGTGCAGCTAACAGACATCACGCAATGAGCAAAGTATTAGGACACATGGGTGGACGTATGTCAGGCATGAGTGTTACTGATAAAGGCATAGAAGGATTAGGTAATCCAGATGCTGAAGGTAAATTTATATAAGCTATGCCTATCACAGGAGGTGATCCATACGAAGGGGTTGAAAAGATAAAAGATAAGTTCTACAAGTTCGGTAAGAGAAAAGGACAACTTAAATCTACCAAAGTAATTTATTCTCCATACACTGTTGATGAAGCGACTTTAGATACTCCTGACTTAGTAGAAGACCCTACTAGAATAGGTAAACGTAAAGTTACTAAGCGTAAAGTTAAAAGAGATGGTAGTGATGGTAAGGTTAAAGTGAGGTATAAAAAATAATAGATATGAGTAAAATGACAAAACATGAGGATAAAATGGCGTCTAAAGACGATTATTCTCACGAAAAGAAACTAGGGGCAGATGCTAGATGGGATATGGAACATGGTCATGGAGACTGGGCTGGAGACGATATCGACCATGCACATGCTTTAAAGGAAGATGCACACTTTGATGCTGAAAATAGAAGAGATAGACATTACAGACACCCAATATTAAAGCATAACCACTCAAGACATTAGTTATGGGTAATGGAGGATTTCAATTAAAGTCTGGAAACGGTCCTGGTGGACCATATAGCAGTCAAAAAGAAGCAACTGATCAAGGAATAACTGTTCCTGGACAACAATTAATTGATCAAGGCTATATTAAAGAAGGTGATCTAAAAGTAGATGACCATACTGTTAGTCAAGACTATTCTCGAACTACAAAAGCTACAAGACCTGTAGAAAAGAAAGCAGAAAATAATGAAGTTTTCTTGGCGAGTTTTAATAATCCAACAGATATAGCCAAAGCGAAAAAGCAAGGTTTGGATATTAGTGATCCCGCACAACTTAACAAATATATTACCTGGAAAGGCGGAGAATTAGGATATAGAGACAAGAAAGAGGATAAAACTTTAAGTGCTACATGGGGAGATACTCCAGATCCTTACAAACCAGGCGGAGAAGAAGTACCACCTGCAATAGATCCCTCTGGATTTAAGGCAGAAGGAATTCCCACTGACGCAATAAACACTAAATTAGGTGATATAGATGGGAAATTGCAAGGAAAAGGTAGTAGATTAACTAAAAGAGTGGAAGAAAGTACAGATTTAGCAGCAGAAGGCTTTGGTTCTAAAGGAACTCCACTAAAAACAAGAGGAATTGCTAATAAAAATTGGGGATTAGCGTAATAATACATAAAAAATTAAAAAATGGCAATAATATATACATATCCAAAGCTGACAAATCCGCAGGGTAATGAATTAATCGTAGTTTCAGATGTAAATAACAGGAATTCAACTAGATTAATCACGATAGCATCAATAGCATCGTTAGTACCTTCAGGTGGTGGCTGTTCTACAGCAATAACGGGTATAGTAGACAACTTAGGTGCACCATTATATACAGCATTAGCATGTAGTGAGATGGAATTAGTATCCACTGATGGAAGTGTAGATATTGCATCCACAGCTACAGGAATTGATTTAACAGTGGATTCAGCATTTGACTTAGATTGCGCTACACCTACTGAATTAGGAGGAGTTAAAATATCTTCATCCTTTGGATTAGAAGTAATACCTTCACCTGTAACAAGTAATTACGATACATACCCTATAGAAACAAATATAAACCCTCAAGATCCGAATGAGTGTACTGCAATAGTAAGAATACCAGAGATAGTATCTTTAGAATGCGCTACACCAACAACGATAGGAGGGGTGAAAGCTTTAGAAAATACAACTGTAACAGTTATGCCGGAAGTGGCAGAAGAAGGTAGTTATTACCCTATAGAGGTAGTAAAAGCCCAGGGTGCAGCTAGCCAAGACGAATGTCGTGCAATAGTAAAAGTACCAGCTGGTGAAGGAGAAGGATGTTCTGATGTATTTAAAACTATAACAAATGCAGGAGGAACATTTTCATTTGATGCCAGTGGTTGTAATGATACACTAACATTAGGTTCAACTGGTGGAACAATCACTATAACTAGTGTAGCTCAAGGAAGTGTTAATTTTGAAGTAGATACTCCATTAGATTGTGCAACTACAGCAGTAATAGGAGGTGTTAAAGTAGCAACGGATGACACTGTTATTGACCCTGTTTTAGATATACAAGGAGATCCTTATCCACTAGAAGTGAATACAAGTTGTCAGGCTTTTGTAAGAGTACCTACTGGCGGCGGTGGAGGAGGTGAACAAGCTTGGTCTCCATTAAGTATATATGAAGCTAATCAAGGAGTAGCTAACGACCTAGGAGTAATGGTTCAGTCAGTGGCAGAAGCTACTATACCTGAAATGAATAAAGTTGATTTCTTTATAACGAACTTACCAGCGTCAGCTCCTGGAGATGTGGGAAGATTTGATATATATTCTGGAAGTCTACAATCAGGAGGAACCTGGCTTGGTGGTGGATCATCATCAGGAAGTGGAGTGGCAGGTATACAAACTATAACATTACCAAATCCTGTTAATATTATAGCTGGAAACAAATATGTTATTTACTGGAGACTAGTTGGAAACAATTTCGAAGCCGCAGGAATAAAAGCAGGTGCTTTAGTTGATGCTAATCTAGCAGTTGCAACAGGAGTACCAGGTGGTACAGCCGTTCCTGATGCAGACTTAGCAACTGAAATAGCAGCACTACAAATGAACGCAGATGAACCAGAAGCTTTATTAAGAATTGCACATACCATGTATAAAGCATAAAAAGATTAAATAACCGAACTATCATGTGATAGTATAAATAACCAACGTTTAACATAAAACCAAATAACATGACGTTTTTATACACCAGTGGCTTTGCAGCTGCTACACGACCTGATCAAAGAGTGATCAACCTTTGGAAACATATAACCGAAAAGAAAAACTGGAGAATTGTACAGTTACCAAATGGATTTTTTCAAACAGAGTATTTACATCCAGAAGAAGAAGAATGGATTGATGTAACAAGAAGAGAAACTATAGAAGGTGCAGAATCTGCTATAGATGGATCAGTGGAACACTACTCTAAAAAACTTGAATTCTTAAAAGGACCAAAAGTAGTAAAAACTTTTGAATAATAAAACCAAATTTAATTTAATAAAATGAATGAAACAATAGTTAAACATCTTAACTTCGGTAAAGATGCAAAAGATACTATTTTCAAAGGAATTGAAAAACTCACTAAAGCTGTTAGCTCTACATTAGGGGCTAGCGGCAAGTGTGTTATACTTGAAGATAGTTTAGGAAATCCTCAAATCACAAAGGATGGGGTAACAGTAGCTGATAGTATTATATTACTAGACCCAGTAGAGAATATGGGGGCAAAGTTACTTAAAGAAGCCGCAAGGAAAACAGTTAAAGAAGCTGGAGATGGAACTACCACCTCAACTGTATTAGCTCATGCTATATTAACTGAAGCTTACGAAGTATTAGATATAGATTCACATAGAGCATTAAAAGAAGGAATTAATAACGCAGTAGAGGCTGTTATAGCTTATTTAGAAAAAACCTCTATCGAAGTAACAGGAGAATCAATATACCAAGTTGCATCAATATCAGCTAATAATGATAAAAAACTTGGGCGCGTTATATCTGAAGCATTTAAAGCTGTAGATGAAACAGGTGTGGTAATGATGGAAACGCACGACTTGCCAGATACTATAGTTGAAGTAGTGGATGGAGCACAATATGACAAAGGTTTTACAAATCCTCACTTTATCACTAATCAAGATAGAGGTATAGTGGAATTAGAAAATGCAGCAGTATTACTAGTAGAAAACAGTATAGATAACATACGACAAATACAAGGAGTATTGGAACATGTTATAAAGAAGAACAAGGCTCTTCTTATTATAGCTGATATAGAACCAACTGTTTTATCAGCATTAGCTATGAATAAAATGAAAGGTAATATTAAAGTAAATGTAATAAACGCTCCAGTATATGGAGTTAATAAATTAAATACTTTAAAAGATTTATCTTTAATAACAGGTGCTACTATAATAAATGAAGATCTAGGGGATGATATGGATTTGATCACTGAAGAACATTTAGGAAGTTGTGCAAAAGCTGTAAGTACTACTATAGAAACTATAATTCAAAGAGATTATTTCTCCGAAGATATAGATGATATAATAAAAGATTTAAAAGACCAACTTAAGGAAACTAAAAACCCTAATATGGTTGCTCAATTAGAAAAAAGAATAGCTAGATTAGCTGGTAAAGTAGCTATTGTGAAAGTAGGTGCTAGTTCTGAGGTTGAGTTAAAAGAAAAGAAAGATAGGGTTGAAGATGCTATCTGTGCTACAAAAGCCGCAATAAAAGAAGGTATAGTTCCTGGAGGTGGTATAGCTTTACTAGATGCTTCTAGATATCTAAAATCTAAATCTCATGGTGAAGAAGTGTTGTTTAAAGCTATTAGAGCTCCATATCAAACTATTTTAGATAACGCTGGTATAGAAAATTATGAAATACCTAAAGTAAAAGGAAGAGGATTAAATGTGGTTACAGGGAAAACGGTTAATATGGTAAAGTCCGGAATTGTTGATCCTCTGCTTGTAACGAAAAGCGCACTTAAAAACGCGGCTTCAGTAGCCACTACTATTTTATCCACTGATTGTGTAATCAATAATTTGAGAGCAAATGAAAGCAGTAGGTAAATATATAGTTATAAAAGAATTACAAGAAAAAACCACCGAAACAAAAGGTGGTTTACTCTTATCTGAAAAACAAAGAGAAGATATAAGATATCAAGAAGCTGAGGTATTAAACCCAGGTTCTGACGTAACATTATTAAAAGTAGGTGACAAAATCTATTACGATCGACACGCTGGCTTTAATATTGAAATAAATAAAAAAATGTTCAAAGTAATTAAAGAACAAGATATAGTAATAGTAATATAAAAAAACATTATGGCAAAGACATATGATCAAGCATGGGCTGATGGTGGTGATAAGTTATCCAAACAATACGGCGGAGATAAAGCGAAATTTATTGCTGCAGCAAAGAAATATAACGCTACCAAAAACGAAGGTGGTAAACCCAACACTTACAAAACCAACATGAAGGATTTTGCACTTGGGTCACAAGAAAGAAGAGATGAGTATACTAGAAGAGGATGGGCACAAGATGCTACTACAAAAGTGGCAACAAGACCTGACCTTGAAAGAGCACAAAGTACAGTAGATAAGAGTAATGTAAAAGCTAAAGGTGGGGCTGGGGCATTACCTCAAAAAGGAGCTGAAATGCATAAAGATAAATCAGGTAATGTAATAATAAATGAAAACAAGCCTGGAGGAGGAAATAGAGCTACTATACATAAAGCTGGAAGTACTGGAGCTAAAGCAATGGGAGAAGGTTCTACTATTAAATCTTCTGTTATAGATGTAGATGTCGATCCTAACAGTGAATATGGTAAGTATAAAAAATCTAGGGAAGGTTCTGGCGGACAAACTCATGGCTCAATGAGTGCTCCAGTCGGTAATAAAACCCTGCACACTGGAATGGGTTACTCGGAATACGGCGGTAGACGTGGAGGGAAACAGAAAATATATAATAAAGAGGGGGAAAAAGTAGCTGTAATCAAAAAACCCAAAGCTAATAAGAGTGCAAAACTAAAATTAACTAGAGCTGGAAGAAAAGATGAAGATACTACTTTAGTTAAAACTAAGAAAAGTGGTGAACAAAAAGTTAAAGGAGCTCCTAAAGTTAAAAAAGATTCAGCTAGAACTGTAGCTAAAAAAACTTTAGGTGTTGGAACTACAAATCCTGATGGTAGCCCTAAAGAAGTTAAAAGATCTGCAATAAGAAAAAAGGCTGGAGAAGTAAAAACAAAAAGAAAAACAACCCGCGCAACTGAAAAAGAATCTGCTAAAATCAGTAAGAAATCTGATAAATCCTTTAAGAAATTTGAGAAGAAACAAAAGAGAAAAGGTAATTGGGATGATAAGAAGAATGAAGTAATAAATCCATATTATGGACAATAAAAACTATTAATAATGGCTAGAACAAAAAAAGAAGGGGATCCACCCAACGGTTTAAAACAACAGATCGGTGCAGGAAATGTATTACAAGATCCAAACCCAAATTATCCACCAATCAACATCCGTAAAACCACGCCTCCATCGAAAATCGAAGAGTATGAGGAAAGTGGAGAGAAGGTGCCAAACTTGGTGGAACATGCGGTTAAGATCAAAAACGACTTAAGTCTGAATGATTTTGATTTGCCTAACGAAATTTCAGCATCTCAGGGGAGGGCTACTCCAAAACCAATGGAGAAAATGGATATTAAAAAAGCTCAACCAATTGACACTTCTGGTTCTAGACCAAAGCGTGAGGTTAAAGCATTACCTGAACCACCTAAGCCAAAACATAAACTATCTCCAAAAGAGGTAATAACTAATATAAAGTTAGGTATAAATGATGTTAGGCAGAGAAACGAAGAGTCTAGAAATTCATGAGATTAACCTCATCAGATTTAAAAGAATTAAATATATTTAAACATTACAGGATCATAAGAAAATGGGCTTGTAAAAACAACAATTTGAATGATGCAGATCTAGAGCTTCTAATGTATTTAGATGCTCTGGATATGTTCACTAAACAAGATTTTAAAATCGGTACGTACGCATATAGCTGGGACAACAGACGCTGGAACAGATTACTGAAGGAGGGATGGATAGTGGTATGGCGCCAAAGAAACCGCACCACTCAGAAGTATCACATATATAAAGTATCCGTAAAGTGTAAACAGCTAATCAGTCGGATGTACCGTATTATATTAGGGGAAGAAGATATTCCTACAACGCGCAATAATAAAGTGTTTGATCGCAAGACGTATATGGATAAAGTATTATCTCGATCAATATTAAACGTTAACAAAGATAAAACTAGATAATATGCCAGGAAAAACATTAATGCCTTACCAAAGTGGAGATTACGGTGGAACTTTAAATGCTTCTACATTACCAGGTGGTTTAACAGATACTAACGCAATGATGGGATATCCAGGTCCAGATATGGCAGCTAAGGGAACAGCAGGTAATTCAATAGACATTTCTACGGGAAAATATATTCCACCATCTCCAGCAATCAATTCATAAGTAATGGGAGTTGGTAAAATGGTAGATATGGGAGCTGATACTCTCATAAATGCATTAGGAGGAGATTCTGAAGCAGCTCATTGGAAAACAGCTACTGGAGTAACTTCTGCTATTGTAGCGGGATATGCAGGAGATCCTTCTGGAGTAGCACATGGAGCTAGTCAAGCTCTTGGTGGTGCAAAAGGATTTGTGCAAGATACAGATAGTGATTTATATAAAGCGTTGAGTGTAGGAGAAAGTGGTGGAGCCGTAGCGTCTTCAGCACTAGGTGGTGATATAGGAGGAGCAATTGGAGGATTAGGTAACGTAATGTCTGATATAAATAGTTTTAGTGATAAAGGAGATGATAACGGAGATGTAGCTCAATCAACTGCGGTAGGAAAGGTTCCTAATGCAGTAACTCCACAATATGCTGGAAATGGTAATGGAATTAATAATTCCTTAAATCCAGCGTTTGGTAATCCAAGCATTCCTCAAAACACACAAAACGTAATAAACACACAAATGTCGTCAGACGATCAAGCAAAAACAATGCTAAATATAGCTTAATAATAAAACAAAGAATATGCCAAGTTTAGGAAAGAATCAAGTACCAGCAGGTAAAAAATGTGGATGTTCCGCTAAAAGTTTACCAGGTCATAGAGTAATGAAGTCAAGAGATAGAAATATTATTTCAGATCTTGAAATAGACAATATACCTTATAAAGGTAACGTTGTACTCAGAGCTAACCGTGGGTAGTGGAAGACATTAAACTGTACGTTTTAAATGCAGGAGCATTTGGCGTTACAATGATGGATTGGGTAGAACCTGTATTAAAAATAACTTTACTTATCGTAACTATTGCATACACTATACATAAGTGGTGGGTTATGAAGAAAGGAAAAGATGAGACAAATAAATAAAATTATTATACACTGCTCAGCTACTAGAGAAGGTGAAAACTATACTGTGGATACAATCCGTAGTTGGCACGTTGATGGTAGAGGATGGAGTGATATTGGTTATCATTTCTATATTGACTTATATGGAGAAATACACAAAGGTAGAGATATAGCCAAAATCGGGGCTCATGTAAAAGGGCATAATAGAAATTCAATCGGTATTTGCTATTGCGGAGGCGTGGAAGCAGATGGTAAGACCCCGAAAGATACTAGATATGATTGTCAGAAAGATGCGTTGACCGCAGTGATAAGAACACTAAAAGCAATGTATCCAGAAGCAGTTGTACATGGACATAGAGATTTCTCTAATAAAGCATGTCCATGTTTCGATGCAACAGAAGAATATAAAAATTTATAAATGGATATCCAAAGAGATTTATTACAGACAGAAGCTGGTGACGGCCCAATAAGAAGATGGCTAGATAAAAGAGCTAGAAAAAAAGCCCATAAAGGTATTAAAGGTAATTTTAATAGAACCACAAAACAAAGAGATCAACATCAAATAAAAAAGATGAATACTAAAGCTAAAGGATATAGAAAGTGTTTTGGATTTTTAGCTGATGGAACATGCGCAGACAATGAATCCACTACAACATAAATGAAAATAGGAGAAGGTACGGAATTTAAAATAGACATTAAAACCGTAGTTAGTTTAATAGTTATAACATCAATGTTTGTAGGTATGTATTATACGTTACAATCTGATATAAGTGAAGCAAAAACTTTACCGCCTGCTGAAATAAAACGTATGGAATACGATTTAAAACAACAATGGGTTACTGAACATATAGATGAGTTAGAAGAGAAAGTAGATGAAATTCTTTACTGGTGTAAAGAAATAGATGGAGAGTTACATAAGAAAAAAAATAAATAATGGCAAAAAAAACATTAACAGAAATCAGAGAAGAACCAGGAAGTTCTAATGCTGGTGATTATCCTAATGTAAAAAAAGGAGATTTTTGTGGTCCTGCTGGAGGAGCTGCTGCAGGTACTTATCCAGTAAACACAAGAAAAAGAGCTAAATCAGCTTTAGGATTAGCGCATAACGCACCCAAACCTGAAGGAATAAAAAACTGTGTATATGAAAAATATCCAGGATTAAAACCAGGTAAAAATAAAATAACTAAACGTAGAAATAAAAAATAATTATGGAAACAATTAAAGAAATAGTTAATCATCCCCTATCTAAAGGAATAGCAGCAGGGATAATTGGAACAATACTATTGCTTCATGGACATTCCTTATATGCAGGAATAGCGATTGGAATGGGAGTAAGAGAATGTTTATTAGCATTTAAATAAAAAAAAATGTTCAAAGGAAAATATTATAATAAAATGGAATCAAATAAGTCAAAAGGATTGGGAGACACAATCGAGAAGTTTACTACTGCAACAGGTATAAAGAAAATAGCCGATAAAATACCAGGTGGTTGTGGCTGTGGAAAGCGGAAGCAGAAATTAAATGAAATTTTTCCTTATGGAAAAAAATAAAAAAAAGAAAAAGTTTAAAGAAACTAAGGTAGGAATTTTCTTAAAAGAGAAAGCTCCTACTATTTTAGATACCGTAGGAGAATTTCTCCCTGATCAAGGAGGACTTGGTATTGTAAAAAATCTTATATCAGGTGATTCTAGTATAGAACCCAAAGATAAAGAAACAGCTTTAAAACTATTAGATCAAGATATTGCAGAGATGAATAACATCTCAAATAGATGGGAAAGTGATATGACAAGTGATTCATGGCTAAGTAAAAATACTAGACCATTAACACTTATTTACTTAACTTTATCTATGACTATTTTTATAATACTAGATTCAACAGTGGTATTAGAAATAAATAACGGATGGGTTTCATTATTAGAAGCTCTATTAATAACAGTATATGTAGCATACTTTGGTAGCAGAGGTGCTGAAAAAATTCAAAAAATAAGAAAATAATAAATTATGAGTGTAATAGGAACAACACTAAAACAACCCAGAGTATTTGCGCATGATGCTGTAGCTTTACAAGATTTACCTGGATGCACTTGGCGTGGAGTTAAAGGACTAACCATGTTAACTCCTGGAACCGGTTTTGTAGCTGCTGAAGATATTCCAACTTGGCTTTCAACTCCAATAACAACAAGTAATGCTGGTAATGGATTAATAATTACAGTAGATACTATAACAGGTCCTGATGACGCAGTAGATGAATTTTCAATTACTAATTTCTGTAGTTGGGGTAATGCTTATAATGTTGGGGATATAGTAACTATTAATTCTCCTACACTTGGCGGAGAACCAGCAACTTTTCAAGTCGATGATTTAGTATGGACTGATTGGGGTTATGGATGCCCATTTACAACCGCGTATATGAAATCTTCAAGTATATTAATAGAAGATGTTACTGATCCTAATGTCGGTGAACCTCTTTATGGAGATGACAGTTACGATGCTAGTGCAACTAATTTAGGAGAAGAAAATGTAAATGGAGAACTTGGTCAAATTGATCAACTACCTATATTTTTAAAGAAAACGTTATACACTATTGGTTGCGAATGTGGAGCTGAAGGCGCAAGTCCTGAATGTAACTGTACATATGAAACTCCAGGACCAGGCGCAGCTTTATATATTGGAGCAGAAATGACTAAAATAACTGTGATTATGGAAAGTGGATCTAAAACAATATTTCACAATATACCTGCAGGATCTTTCCTACCTATTAGCGCTTTAACAGTGTGTGATGCTACAGCTAGCGATGGGGCAGTAGATCCGAAAGAAGTAATTTTAGCTTTATTCTAATGTTAATAAGATTAGGAACAAGATTAGTAGATCTTCGCACACCGAAAGGTACAACTACCCCACCACCGGCGGTTAGTTGGTATATTGAACTTGAAAATGGTTTAGGATTTATTGAACTACAAAACTCAACTGATTTGCTACTTCAAGAAGCAGCACCTTAAATAAATAAAAATGGCAAACGTAAAAATAAGTTTATTACCGGCAGAGACAGATGTTAATAACATTCTTGGATTCGCCGGATACAACGCAGGGGGCACTTGCAAGATAAGTGGCGCCGACTTGATTAATACTTTACCTGCAGCAAGTGTTCCACCATTAACAGATGTATTAACAGCTGGTTATACTGTACAAGATCAGCTTATAAATATACAAACAACAAGTGACGCAAGAAATACTACATTTAGCAAAAACGGAATTGAGCAATCTAATTTTGCCGCAGATATCACACTTGCACAAGTAGCAGCAGGTAGGATTTTTCTTAGTACAAATAATAATGATATTGTATTACAAGCACTAGGAAGTGGACAAGTTGTTTTCAATACAGCGGAAATAGACTTACAATCAGGTGACGTAATAGATAGTACTAGCTCTTCTGGTTCAGCTGGGGACGTATTAAGTTCTTTAGGTGCTGGAAGTGGAACAGAATGGATTGCGCCTACAAATGGTACAGTAACATCTGTAGAATTAGATTTTGGCACCACTGGTTTTAGAACCACTGGAGCTAGTTCCCAAACTATAACTAATAGTGGAACTTTTGATATTAGTGGAACTTTAGTGCCATCAAATGGAGGAACTGGTATAACTAATTATGGCCAAGCATGTGAAATATTTTTAAGTAGTGCTACAGTTGGACCAAATAGTTTAGGAAATTCAAATAATGATACTACTTATGTAGCACCTATGGATACATTAGCTTTTAATGATGATGCAACTTTGTATACTCCTGTTTTTAATACTGGAATATTTGGAGCGGCTAATTGGGCTGGTGGAATTCAAGTGTCACAAGATGGAAGGTATTTAGTAGAAGGACAATACTTTTCTTTTGACGGGCAAACCCCCACCGTAGGTGGTGTACAACAAATGGAAGTTTGGGCTGAAGTAAACTCTGCTAATAATACACATAGTGCATCGTGGCCAACTACCGCTACAGCAGGTGATATATACTTACTTGGAGGAGGTCAAACGTCTACTACATTAAGCGGTAATGCTGGACAATATGGATCTAGAATAGTGACTGCTTCTTCAGGTGATTATATAAGAATACTTTTTAGACATGCAGATTTTTCTGGTGGTACTGGATTTCCAGTATATACTGATAGTTTTACTGGTCCAGTAACTGGATTAGAAGGTTATAGAGTAAGATTAACTATTACTAAGATGTCTTAGTAAAACATATAATAAATAATAACAATTCAATTAAATAAAATGAATAAAATTACAGAAGAACATTTAAAAACAATTCAAGAACAACAAACTAAATTAAATAATTTATTAAATCAAATAGGTTACGTGTCAGCTCAAAAACATGGGTTATTACATGAGTTTGGCGAAGTTAATAAAGCAACAGAAAATTTTAAATCAGTGTTAGAGGCAGAATATGGTCAAGTTAATATTAACGTAGAAACTGGTGAATTCACCCCTTTAGAAACTGAAAACAAAATGGAAGTAGTTAAAGAAGAACTAGCTAATGTCGAATAAGATAAGAAAAATTAGTATAGGTTCTGATTATAAAAATGATGCTATGCATTATGCTGTAGGTCAAGAAGTTTATGGAGGTCATATTATATGTGATATATTAAACAATGATAAAGCTGGTGAATATTCTATTTTTATAAAAAAAGGGCAAGAAGTTCTTCCTTGGAAGAAGTTTAATAGTCAAATGGCTATTGCTGTAGAATTTGATCTACACTATAGTGAATAGTTTATATGACTATATAGTAAGTCCAATAGGAGAAAGATACAATAACACAATAAAAGTAAAAGATAAAAATTTAATCTTAAATACTAAAATTGAAACTTTTAAAGCAGTTAATAAACTAGCTAAAGTAGTTAGTGTACCTAAAGCTTATGACTTACCTATAAAAAAAGGAGATTTGATTTATGTTCATCATAATGTTTTTAGAAGATATTATAATATGAAAGGTAAACAGCAGAATAGTAGATCTTACTTTAAAGAAGATTTATATTTTTGTGCTCCAGATCAGATTTATTTATATATACAAGATAATAAAGCATCTGCATTTTTAGACAGGTGTTTTATTAAACCTTTATCTTCAGACACTCTTGGAGAAAAAGTTATTTCTAATAAAGGAGTCTTAAAATATGGTAACAAACAATTAGAACACTTAGGAATAAATGAAGGAGATATTGTTAGTTTTCCAGATTTACGACAATGGGAATTTAATATAAATAATGAACTATTATATTGTATGAAATCAAAAGATATTTTAATCAAGCATGAACGTCAAGGAAACGAAAAAGAGTATAATCCAAGCTGGGCAGTTAGCAGTGAAAGAATTGATAAAAGTAGCTCAAGAACCAATTGTAGACACAGGGGAGGATGTATCTGCGGATCGTCTAAAAAACGCTGCAGCCACAAAAAAGTTAGCAATATTTGATGCATTTGAAATTCTTAATAGAATTCAAGAAGAAGAAGATTTACTTATTGAAAAACCTAAAGAAGTTAAAGAACAACGAGCGTTTAAAGGATTTGCAGAAGGGCGGAGCAAATGAAACATGAACAAACTCTATGGAAAGAAATAAAAAGCGTTGTTAATGATAAGATTCTCAAAAAAGAAAATAGATTAAAAAAGTGGGAATATGGGTATAATTCTGAATATGATTTTATAGTAATAAGTAAAACTGGACAAATTGGACAGGTCATTGAAATTCAAAACCTCCGTATTGCATTACCAGCAGAAGGTGAATGTTTCAAACGAAGTGAAGTTAAAGAGGAACAATACTGGGAAAAACAAGAATATCCGAAAGTTTTAAGTAGGATTAAAAGTAGATTTGATTGGGAGGATTATCCAAGTGATTTTAAAGAAGAATGGTACGATTATATTGACGATGAATTCAAAAAACGAGACGAGGGTTATTGGTTCTATAATAATGGTAATCCTACTTATATTACTGGTACTCATTACATGTACCTGCAGTGGTCAAAGATCGATGTTGGAGCAGCAGATTATAGAGAAGCAAACAGATTATTTTTCATATTCTGGGAAGCTTGTAAGGCAGACAACAGATGCTACGGAATGTGTTACCTTAAAAACAGACGGTCTGGTTTCTCCTTTATGTCATCAGCAGAACTTGTTAATCAAGCAACAATTTCAAGTGATGCAAGATTTGGTATATTATCCAAAACAGGAGCTGATGCTAAAAAAATGTTTACAGATAAAGTTGTACCAATATCCGTTAATTATCCATTTTTCTTCAAACCGATCCAAGATGGTATGGATCGCCCTAAAACTGAATTAGCTTATAGAGTTCCGGCTTCAAAATTAACTAGAAGAAAATTAGATGATAATGTTAAATTAAAGGAATTAGCAGGACTAGATACTACAATAGATTGGAAAAACACGGGGGATAATTCTTACGATGGTGAGAAATTAAAAATACTAGCACATGATGAAAGTGGAAAATGGGAAAGACCGGACAATATATTAAACAACTGGCGAGTTACAAAAACTACACTGCGATTAGGGCGAAAGATCGTAGGCAAGTGTATGATGGGCTCAACTTCAAACGCATTAGATAAAGGTGGAAACAATTTCAAAAAACTTTACTACAATTCAGACGTTACAAACAGAAATAGAAACGGACAAACAAGTTCTGGCCTCTATTCTCTTTTCATCCCTATGGAATGGAACTACGAAGGATTCATGGATACTTTTGGATTACCTGTATTCACTACGCCAAAAAATCCAACAATCGGAATCGACAATCTCCCAATTAAAATTGGAGTCATTGAACACTGGGAAAACGAAGTAGAAGGATTAAAATCTGATCAAGATAGTTTAAACGAGTATTACCGCCAATTCCCACGTACTGAAAAACACGCATTTAGAGATGAGACTAAAGCCTCTTTGTTTAATTTAACTAAAATATACGAACAAATAGATTTTAATGAAGAATTAAATAATAAAGCTAATGTTACTGTAGGTAGTTTTCAATGGTATGAAGGAGTTATGGATACTAAAGTATTGTTTATTCCTAATCCTAATGGAAGATTTCAAGTATCTTGGATTCCTCCTAAAGATTTACAAAATAATGTAATAATAAAGGATGGGCATAAAAAACCTGGAAATATACATATCGGAGCGTTTGGTTGTGATTCTTATGATATTAGTGGTACTGTCGACGGTAAAGGGTCTAAAGGATCACTTCATGGATTAACTAAATTTTCAATGGAAGATGCGCCACCTAATCATTTCTTTTTAGAATACTTAGCCCGTCCACAAACAGCAGAAATATTTTTTGAAGATGTTTTAATGGCTATACATTTTTATGGTATGCCTATTTTAATTGAGAATAATAAACCTCGATTATTATATTATTTAAAAAGAAGAGGATATAGAGGATTTAGTATGAATAGACCAGATAAAGTGTGGAATAAATTATCAGTATCAGAAAAAGAAATAGGTGGAATACCAAATTCAAGTGAAGATATAAAACAAGCACATGCAGCAGCTATTGAAGCATATATAGATTCATATGTAGGATTTTATGATGATCAATATGGAGACATGTATCATCAACGGACTTTAGAAGATTGGGCTAATTTTGATATAAACAATAGAACTAAGTATGATGCTTCGATTAGTTCTGGTTTAGCTATTATGGGATGTAACAGAAATAAATACAAACCCGTAGCTGATAGAATGATGAAAAAAATTGATTTAGGTTTTACTAAATACGATAATAACGGATTGATTTCAAAAATAATATAATAAATGATTTATACTAATACACAAAGCTCTTTTCCTGATCAGGTAGTTCCCCAAGAAGAAAAAATGTCCTTGGACTATGGTTTAGCTGTAGCTAGAGCAATTGAAGGCGAATGGTGGCAAAGCGGTGTCGGTGGAGCAAGGTATTCTAATAATTATAATATTTTTCATAGAAGAAGATTATATGCAAGAGGAGAACAATCTATACAAAAATATAAAGATGAAATGTCTGTAAATGGAGATTTATCTTATTTGAACTTAGATTGGACACCGGTTCCAGTAATTCCAAAATTTGTAGATATAGTTGTAAATGGAATGTCAGAGAAAATTTACGACATTAAAGCTTATGCCCAAGATCCTGCTTCTCAAAAGAAAAGAACGGATTATGCAACAATGCTACATAAGAATATAGCTACTAGAAAGTTTCAAGAAGAAGTAATGCTCCAATTAGGAATGGACATATCAGAAGTTAAAGATATGCTTAACCCTCCGGAGAATGAAGAAGAGTTAGAAATACACTTACAACTTGATTATAAACAATCTATTGAAATAGCCGAAGAAGAAGCTATAAACAATACGTTAGCTAGAAACAAGTTTGAATTATGTAAAAGAAAGTTTTATAAAGATTTAGTTGAATTAGGAATTGGTTGCGTAAAAACAAATTGGAATAAAGCAAATGGAGTAACAGTAGATTATGTAGATCCAGCTAATATTGTTTATTCATATACTGATGATCCGAATTTTGAAGATATATATTACGTAGGCGAAGTTAAAAATATTTCTTTACCTGAATTAAAGAAAGAATTCCCAAATTTAACAACTCAAGAATTAGAAACTATTCAAAAGTTTCCAGGAAATAGTACATACAGAAGAAATTGGAAAGGAAATAGAGACGATAACACTGTACAAGTTTTATATTTTGAATACAAAACATTTGCTGAACAAGTATTTAAAATAAAAAGAACTGCTTCTGGCTTAGAGAAAGCTTTAGAAAAACCTGATGTATTTAATCCAGAACCTAATGACAATTTTGATAGAGTATCAAGATCTATTGAAGTTTTATATCATGGTGCTAAAATATTAGGACATCCTATTATGTTAGATTGGAGAGTTGCTAATAATATGACTCGTCCAAAGTCTAATTTAAGTAAAGTAAATATGAATTATGTTTTATGCGCGCCAGATTTATATAAAGGTCGTATAACTTCACTAGTAGAACGTATGATAACTTTTGCTGATATGATTCAGCTTACTTCACTTAAGTTACAACAAGTACTATCTAGAATGGTACCAGATGGAGTATACTTAGATGTAGATGGATTAGCAGAGGTGGATTTAGGAAGTGGTACTAGTTATAATCCTAAAGAAGCTTTAAATATGTATTTCCAAACGGGTTCTATTGTAGGTAGATCTATGACTCAAGATGGTGATATGAATCCAGGCAAAATCCCTATTCAAGAGCTTAATAGTAATAATGGTATGGCTAAGATACAAAGTCTTATTCAGACATATCAGTATTATTTACAAATGATTAGGGATGTAACCGGACTTAACGAAGCTAGAGATGGTAGTAATCCAGATAAAGATGCTTTACTAGGGTTACAGAAGTTAGCCGTAGCACAATCAAATGTTGCAACTAGACATATATTAGATGCTGGTTTATATTTAACCCTTAGAGCCTGTGAGAATATATCCTTACGTATAGCTGACTCTTTAGAATTTGCTTTAACTAATGAAGCGTTAATAAATAGTATAAGTTTATACAATGTAGCTACTTTGGAAGAAATAAAAGATTTACATTTATATGATTTTGGTATATTCTTAGAATTAGAACCAGATGAGGAAGAAAAACAAGTTTTAGAACAAAACATTCAAATAGCAATGCAGCAAGGTGGAATTAATCTTGAAGATGCTATAGATATTAGACAGATTCATAATCTAAAATTAGCAAACCAATTACTTAAATTAAAACGTAAACAAAAAGCTAAACAAGACCAAGAGCAACAAGAAAAAATGATCCAAGCTCAAGCTCAAGCCAGTGCAGAAGCAGCGGAAAAAGCAGCTATGGCAGAGGTTCAAAAACAAGAAGCTTTAGCACAGACTGAATTACAAATTGAACAAGGAAAATCTGGGTTTAAGATGCAACAAATGGAAAAAGAGTTAGCTATTAAAATGCAGTTAGCTGAACAGAAGTTTGGTTATGACATGCAGTTAGCTCAACTTGACGTTGAAAAAAGCCAAGTAAGAGAAAAAATGATTGAGGATAGAAAAGACCAACGTTCTAAATTAGAAGCTACTCAACAAAGTCAATTAATACAACAAAGAGAATACGATTTAACACCAACTGATTTTAGTGATCAACCTAATGGAGGATCACCTATGGATCAAGCTATGCTATAAGCATAAATATTTATATAATATCATATCATGGAAGAAAAAAAAGAAGAAGTAAAACAAGAAGGTGACTTCAAAATGAAGAAGAAACCTGGAAGACCTAAAAAATTAGCAAACAAAAAGGTAGAAACTCCTAAAATAGAAATAAAAAAAGAAGAAAATGCCACTACAGAGTCAAGCGCAGTGCACGTGGATGCGGATAAACAAACCGATGATGTACAAAAAGTGGAAGAAAGCATATCCGAGTCTCCCATGCAAGAGTCTACCAAAGCGGAAGAAAAAGACAAAGTTGAAAGTGGGACGCCGATCCAAGAAATAAAAGTAGAAGAAGTTAAAGAAAGACAACCAGAAGTTGTTACTCCACGTACTCCATCTCGTGAATTACCAGAAAGTGTTGAGAAGTTAATAAACTTCATGAAAGACACTGGAGGAGACGTAAATGATTATGTTAGATTAAATGCTGACTACTCTAATGTAGATGAAGACACACTACTTAAAGAATATTACAAAAATACTAAACCGCATTTAGATAACTCTGAAATTGATTTTATCATGGAAGAGAATTTTAAAGTGGATGAAGATTACGACGAAGAGCGAGATCAACGTCGAAAAAAACTCGCAAAAAAAGAAGAGGTTGCAAAAGCAAAAAACTTTCTTGAAGATTTAAAATCAAAGTATTACGAAGAGATCAAGTTGAGACCTACCGTAAACAATGAAATGTCTAGAGCAAGTGAGTTTTTCAACCGATACAACAAAGAACAAGAAATAGCTAAGAAACGTCATGAAGATTTTAAAAGCGTAACTAATGATTATTTCTCTGAAGAATTCAAAGGTTTTGAGTTCGCCGTAGGAGAAAAAGCATTTAGATATTCTGTAAACAATCCAAATGAAGTTGCTGAAGCCCAATCTGATATTTCCAATGTGCTTAAGAAGTTCTTAAACGATAAAGGAGAAGTTATTGATTATAAAGGTTATCACAAAGCTATGTATGCTGCTAGAAACGCCGATACTATTGCAAATCATTTTTACGAGCAAGGCAAAGCCGATGCAACTAGAAATGTTATTGCTCAATCTAAAAATATAGATGTCGGAGCTCGACAAACAAAAGCTCCTAATGACATTTATTTAAATGGATTAAAAGTAACAGCTGTTAGTGGTGTAAATAGTTCTAAATTAAAAATAAAACGAAAATAACAAAAACTAATATAAAATGGCTTTAGGAAATTTTATAGTACAAAACGCTGGATTAACTCCAACTCAAGATCAGTCGGTATTATCATCGAATTATCTACAGTGGACAGATCCAACTTCTGCAGGAGACTTTGCTGACTTTGCTCAACAATATTTACCAGAGTTGTACGAACAAGAAGTAGAAAGATTTGGTAACAGAACGTTATCAGGTTTCTTAAGAATGGTTGGCGCAGAGATGCCAATGACATCTGATCAAGTAATTTGGTCTGAACAAAATAGATTACATATCGGTTATGATAATGTAAGTAAAATAGATACAGCTACTGATGCTACATTTACAGTTAATATTCCAGCTGGAAATGAAGTAGTAGTAAGACAAAACCAAACTTTTGTAGTTTTTGATCCAGCTTCTGGATTAACACTTAAAGGTTTAGTAACAGGACCAGGAGTTCCTAACCCAGGAAATCCACTTCAATTCACCTTTACAGGTGCTTGTTATACTGCTCCAAACTTTGCAACTTTAAATGCAGTAAATCTTAGATTATTTATCTATGGTTCTGATTTTGCAAAAGGGACACTAGGAATGGATGGATCAGTAACTCCGTCATTTACTCAATTCCATAACAAACCTATCATTATTAAAGATAAGTATGAAGTTAATGGATCTGATACTGCTCAAATTGGTTGGGTTGAAGTTGCTACAGAAGACGGAACATCTGGATTCTTATGGTATATGAAAGCTGAATCAGAAACTAGATTAAGATATGAAGATTATCTTGAGATGGCGATGGTTGAAGGTGAACTTGCTGCGACTGGATCCGGTGTTGCTGGATTAGCTGGTGTTAATGCTAGTGCTGGTAGAGGTACGCAAGGTATGTTTGCTGCTTTAGAAGATAGAGGTAATGTTTATGCTGGTTTTGCTGGTGCTCCAAATCCTGGTTCAGGTGCTTTGGGAGATTTCGATCAAATCCTACAACAATTAGATTTACAGGGTGCTATTGAAGAAAACATGTTATTCTTAGATAGAGCTACTGCTCTTGATTTTGATGATATGATTGCTACTCAAGCTGGTAGTTCTTATAACGCTACAAGCGCTGCTTCTTATGGTCTTTTTGACAACGAAGCTGAAATGGCACTTAACTTTGGTTTCTCTGGTTTTAGAAGAGGTTCTTATGACTTCTATAAAACTGACTGGAAATATCTTAATGATGCTTCTACTAGGGGAATGGTTGATAATATCAAAGGTGTTTTAATACCTGCAGGTACATCAACTGTATATGATCAAATGTTAGGATCTAACATCAGACGTCCTTTCTTACACGTAAGATATAGAGCTTCTGAAACAGACGATAGAAGAATGAAATCATGGATCACTGGTTCAGTTGGTGGAGCTTATACTTCATCTCTTGATGCTATGGAGGTTCATTACCTTTCTGAAAGATGTTTATGTGTACAAGCAGCTAACAATTTCGTATTGTTTGTAGCCTAATTTATTAACCTTTTAAAACTTATAAATTATGGGAGCTTTAAGAATAAACCTTACGAATGGAACACATAGTTTCATAAATCTAGACAACGCTAATTCAGTTAGTGTAAAAGAATCATCAAACCAAAACTTTATAATAGTAGTTGATGAGGGACAACCTACAGAGATTGAATATACTGTAGAGAGATTTAATTCAGATGCTAATGCGGCTAGTTACGAAATCACCTGGCGGGAAGGTATGGAGGTAGCATATAAGATGATAGCAACGTCACCGATTAAATATGGATATCCACTATTAGGTTCGGATTATAAAGATTATGTACAGTATGATGATGAGAAATTTTTATCTTCTGCTATTGATTCTGCATTATCTAACACTTCTGAACCTGCAGTTTTATCTAATAGAACAGCTATCTTTATAGGAGCTAAAGATAATACTGACACGAAATCAATAGTCGCTGATATAGCATCTTTACTTGCAGCTTGTGAAGCTGCTGCCGCAACAGAGAAAACGGCGTGTATAACAGCGGTAACAGACCCAGCTTGTGTTGCGCCTGGTTTTGCCTTGGCAAGTGGAGTTTCATGTGCTTGTGAAGATGAAGCATGTTGCGAAGCTAATGCCCTGTTATATGTAGCTGACTGTATGGATACAGCTCTTGACGCAATTGGACCTATTGAATGGAAACATCAATACTTGTTTGAAAATGTTACTTCCGGTGCAGGACCAAAGTAAGATCTAAGACAAATATAATAATTATTAAACCCCTATTAATTTAGGGGTTTATTTAAAACAACATAAAATGGGAACAATAAACGTAAAAATATCTAACAATTATGAAACAGACCCGTATATTGCAGCTGGTAACTATTCTACAGAGAATTTTACAGAGAAGCATAGGGCTAATAAAATAGTTCCGGGAAGTTGGGTAATAAATCCAGATGTAGAGTTAAATGTTGGTTTTGGGGCTATAGCACAAACTACCGATGGAAAATTTCATGGTTTTGCTGTGTGTTTTTTGTGGAATCAATGTACTGGGTTTACCACCGAATATAAGGATTATCTAGATTACTCATCTTCCCCAGCGGGAGGAGAAGTAATTAGTACTGAATATTATGATTGGTGGCAAAAAGTTGCGCAGTTTATCAAAATTGACCAGGTAACAGGAGATCCAGACACTCCGAGTATTACTGAACTTGGAATGTTTACACATCCAGCATATTTAATGGTGTCACATTTGAATGATTTATCTATGCAGGATGAATTTACAATTGATTTTGAATATCCTTCACCGATATTTCCAGGTCAACCAAATCACTACACTGCTACACAGCCAGATATTGCAGATCCAGACTGGTATGGAACAAAGAGAGTGAGAACTAGTCAACGAGTAAATGGAATAAAAGTTCCTGGAGGGAATAAATTTTATCAAACTGGAGCTTACGGAGATAATCCATGGCCAAAATGTAACATGAGATCTTTTCATTCTTCTCAAACAGTAACAGCTGGAGATACTTTTGAGGATGTCAAAAATGAACAAACTGCTTTTTTGACGTCTTGTGGAAAAGCACAAGATGAAAAGTGGATAGAACAATGGAACGAAATTAACGCAGAACCAGGTCCGGCAGCATCTTAAAATTAAAAAATAAAAATTATATTATATTATATTATGAAAAAAAATGAAACATGGGAGATGAAAGATAGAAATTACTATCTTACTAATAATCAATCTCCACTAACATACACTTTAGCTTCAAGACATAGTAGAAGATTTCCTTTACTATATTTCGATGAAGAGAAAGGATACAATAGAGAAATCAGATATGCTACTAATCAAAAATCTGTTTTTGTAGAGGAGCAAGATGGAATGGCAACTTTAGAACATATTGTTTTTGAAAATGGAACACTACATGTGCCTAAAGACAGACAAAATCTTCAAAAGTTACTTTCATTGTATCATCCTGATAAAAATAAAAAATACAAAGAACTTGATTTGATTGAAGAAGCAACTGATGACATAGATACTTTAGAAGCAGAATTTCAAGCATTATCTATAGCTAGAGAAATAGAAATAGAGCATGCTGAAGCTATTTTAAGAGTAGAAATTGGATCTAGTGTATCCTCAATGAGTTCTAAGGAGATAAAAAGAGATGTTTTAGTATTTGCTAAAAGAAATCCTTATCTCTTCTTAGAATTAGTTTCTGATGAGAATGTTCAACTTAGGGATTTTGCTATTAAAGCAACTGAAGCTAATATAATTAAACTTTCTCAAGACCAACGTACATTTGCGTGGGGTAGTAATGGTAAAAAATTAATGTCAATACCTTTTGATGAAAATCCATACTCGGCTTTTGCTGCGTATTTAAAAACAGATGAAGGGATTGAAGTTTATCAATCTATAGAGAAAAAGTTAAAATAACAAGTGATTATAACTAAGGCGGCTATGCGGCCGCCTTTTTTATTACAAAAATATTAAAATGGCTATAAACGTAAATACAGTATATCAAACAGTCTTATTGATTCTAAATAAAGAACAAAGAGGTTATATTACTCCTAATGAGTTTAATAAATTAGCCACACAAGTCCAGTTAGAAATATTTGAACAATATTTTGAAGATCTTAATCAACAGTTGAGACTACCAGGAACAGAGGACGAATACGCAGATAGAGTAGATAATATAGAAGAAAAAATATCTATATTTAAAACTTATGGGAATGCAGGATATTTCACAGGAAATCCAGCCGGTTCTTTAGATGAACCATATTTTTACCTTCCAGATGATGTTCATAGAATTGGTACTATAATGTACAAAGGAGAACAAGCGTTACAAATGACTAATCGAGGAGAATATCTACACTTATATATGTCACAACTTACTCGACCTACTACTAATTATCCTATGTATATACAAGAAGGAAATGTATCACCTATAGATCCTGTCAGTGGCGTATTACTCTGTGAAGATTGTATAAGAACATACGTATATCCTGATACTATAACAAAAGGTATTTCTTTATCTTATATTAGAAAACCTAAAAATGTAATATGGGCATATGGTATAGGTGCTCAAGGTCAATATATTTGGGATGGTAGTCCTTCAGGTGTACCAGGTGTAATTATACCTACAACTGGATCAGTAGATTTTGAATTAGATAACACTGAGCAAACTGAAGTAATAATAAAAATTCTAATGTATGCTGGAGTAGTAATTAGAGATCCTCAAATAGTGCAAGCAGCAGCTGCACAAAGTCAAGCAACAGAAGTAAACCAAAAAAGCTAATATATGTCATTTCTAACAAACACTCCAAATGGTGGATTAATCAATGAAACCAATGAACAATATTACGTAGGACACCAATCTATTATAGCTGACGGAAGTACTTCCTATAAATATACTTTTGATGAAACTTTAACATTGGGAAGCGCTACTTCATGGCTAAGTTCCGATCCTGATTTTCATTTAAATAATTTTGAATTATTAGTAAGTCCAGGTGGTTTAGACCCTTATGTTTTATGGGATGGTACTAATGGTGGTATACCAGGTAATTTTGGATTTAGAGTATCTGAATTTTCTAATATTCAACCATTTAGTATTATAGAATTTTTTGATGCAGATCCAATATCTCCTACTTACTTACAACCCGCTAATGCGGTAACTACAGGATGGTATATACAAGTTAGATTAAAATCTCAACTTGTAGATGGTGCTCCTAACTATGGGGATTATCAATATATATCTATATTTGATTTAGTAAACAATTTCATGATTGGTTATGTAGGTAGAGACAAACTTATACCTAGAGTAAAAAGAAGTGATGTAGTTTTTTATGCAAAAAGAGGGTTACAAGAATTTTCATATGACACTCTACGATCTGTACAGTCTCAAGAACTTACAATTCCCCCAAGTCTCTCTATAATATTACCACAAGATTATGTTAATTATGTTAATATCTCTTGGGTAGATAGACAAGGAATAAAACATATTATATACCCTACTACCTTAACTAGTAATCCAACAGAAATGCCTATTCAAGATACAAATATTACGAATAGTCCTTTTGGTTTTAATTTTCCATCTGAAGGATATGGAATTCCGGTTCAAGATGATTTTGGAGAGAATTTAGAAGGTACATCAATGACAGAGGAAAGATGGGAAAGTGTTGCTCCTTTTGATCAACCAACTTTAGAACCAATATTTTCAGAAGGAATTGGAGAAAGTGTTTATAGTCGCAGGGCAGTAGGTTTATTAGGGCAAAGATTTGGTTTACAACCGGAATGGGCACAATACAATGGATGGTTTACTATAAATAAAAGAGAAGGCAAAATATCGTTTAGTAGTAACTTAAGTGAACGATTAATTTTATTTGAATACATATCAGACGGTTTAGCTTACGAAGAAGATACTAAAGTTCCTAAAATGGCGGAAGAAGCTTTATATATGCATATAGCTTATAGTATATTAGCTTCTAGAACAAATATTCCAGAACATATAGTTCAAAGATATAAAAAAGATAGAAAAGCACAATTAAGAAACGCAAAGATTAGATTATCTAATATAAAACCTGAAGAATTTGTACAGATAATGCGTGGACAATCTAAATGGATTAAATATTAATTAAATGCCAGAAGTTAAAAATACATTTATCCAGTCCAAAATGAATAAGGACATGGATGGAAGAATACTACCCAACGGTCAATATCGAGATGGACGAAACGTGCAGATCAGTAGATCCGAAGGAGATGATGTTGGAGCGTTGGAAACGGTTTTAGGTAATAACTTTAAAACTAATTTCGGGTTAAATGATGATAGTTTAGTAGCTATTGGTAAACTAAGAGATGATACTAGTGATTCTATTTACTTATTTTTAACTAACTATACAGATTGCTCTTACGATGAATTAAGCAACCCTAGTTATAATGCAGAAGGTGTGAATTGTTATATAGTAAAATATGATATTAGAAACAATTTAGGAACCGTATTAGTAGAAGGCAATTTTTTAAATTTTTCTACTACTCATTTAATAACTGGGGTAAATTTATTAGAGAATTTATTATTTTGGACTGATAATAGAAATCAACCTAGAAAAATAAATATTAAAAACGCTACTCCAGGATATTACACTTCAGAAGATCAAATATCAGTTTCTAAATATTATCCTTATGAACCTATATCTTTATTAAATATAAATACAACTTCAACTTCTCCATCATTACAACCTCCCTTTGAATCTACAATGTTAGATACAACTTCAGAGTATCTACCAATTCACACAGCTGCTAAAGTAAAATCTATCGATCCACTAGGTACTGTCCCTCGTCGAATAGATTTAGACGGTTATTATGATAATATAAAAATGAATACTCCTGGTTTTGCTGGGAATGATGGAAATTTAGTTACAGGAATAGCATTAAATACATCTCCTGTAATAGTAGATGAAGCTCTTGCTGATGCTACTGGAGGTCCTGGAAATGGAGTAACGCGTATTGAAATTGTAACTCCACATAATCCAGCTCTTGTAGATAGTGTATTAGATGATTTAAATGAAGGAGATATATTATATTTCCAATTTTTAAATCCAGATTATTTACCTGCATGGCCTGGGGATCCTGATTATCTAAAAAATAGATTTGTAAGATTTAGTTATAGATTTAAATTTGAAGATGAAGAATACTCTTTAGCCGCTCCTTTTACCCAAATAGCTTTTGTACCTAGACAAGATGGTTATTTTATTGGAGATAAAGCTCCTAACGCTACTACAGGCGCCCCATTAATTGGACAGGAAAGTGCTACTTTTGATACCACTGTTGTGGATTTTATGCAAAATAAGATTACAGATATAACTTTAAGATTATTAGCACCTACGGAAAATAACTTAATTAACGCACCTCAATATTCAGGCTCTAGTAAAGCGCCGGAATATATGAATTGGAATGAAGTAGAAAGTAAATTAAAAATTAAAGAAATTGAAATACTTTATAAAGAGGCAGATTCTAATAAAGTTAGTGTACTAGAAACATTAACATTAAGTGATTTTGGATCTACAAATAGTGAAAATTTTTACTATAATTATCAAAGTAGAAAACCATGGAAAACAGTTGTGCCTAATCAAACTACATGGGTTAGCTCTAGAGTTCCAGTGAAAGCATTGTCTCAAGAAGTAGCAGGGAATAGAATTATATATGGAGATTATGTAGATAAACATTCTAGTCCATTCTCATTAAATTATACTTTACAAATAGGAGAAAAACCTATAATTCCAGATTATCAAGGTGGTGGATCACCTCCTTCTAATTTATTTAGTTCAGTAGCTAATGTAAGAAAAGAATATCAAAACCATACTTTAAAACAGAATAGAACTTACCAAGTAGGAATAGTTTTATCAGATAGATATGGTAGGTCATCTAATGTTATATTGTCTTCTGTTCAATTAAACAACTTAGATCCAGAAATAAAAGGTTCTACTATATTTCATACTTACAAAAATCCTGAAGATGAAATTATTCAAGACAAGTATACCGTTAGATATACAGTAACTCAAGATCCAACAACTTGGCCTGGAGATATGTTACGGGTAACTTTTGATAACGCTATACCTAAAGCAAAGAATAATACTGGGTATCCTGGTGTTTATTCTGTTGATGATGGTTCTGTTTCTTCTATTGCAATAAATCTTACAAGTCCAAGTCCTCCTTTTGATCCGGCATTAGTAGGCTGCGTGTATGATGTAGTTATAGAAAATGGTAGCGGTGCAACTGCACAGGTAGAGTTAGAAGTTGATGCACTAGGAAATCTTATAGTAAATGAAATTTTAGATGGAGGCAGTGGCTGGATAAATGGAGAGTATTTCTCAATAACTTCATGGGGAGGTGTATTACCTGCGTGTCAACCTGCTTCTTGGCCAACAATGCCCGATGTTCAAGGTATAGTATTTACACCTAATGAAAATCCATTAGGATGGTATAGTTATAAAATAGTTGTAAAACAACAGCAACAAGAATATTATAATGTATATTTACCAGGTTCTTTAGCAGGGTATCCTTGTGAACAAAATATTGTAAACCATCCTCCTTTTAACATAACTACAATAACTAGTGATGAGACTATGTTGGCTGATGATCAAAACAAGGAGTCGTCAGATTATGCTAATTCTACTACTGGCACTAATGTTGACGAAGTATTTGGAGCAATACCTAGTTTTGTTTATCCTGATAGTCAATATAGAAATACGGCTCATATTGTTTTGTTTAGTGATAATATAAATAAAGTTCCTAGAGACTTACAAGAATTAGGACCATTACAAGATGAATTTAGAAGTGGGGAAGAATTATTTATAAGAGTAGAAAGTATATTGTTAGATGAAGGTAGTGGAAGTGATGATACATATTCTAGTAAGCAATATAAACCTAATGTATTAGGAGATAAAGTTATTGCAATCGCGTCTATGGAGAAGTTAAAATTAGGAGATTTAACTACTAGTCCAGCTTTTCCAGTTATTCCTAATTTATTTTATAAAGGAGATACTAATCCATTAATAGCTAGAATAGAAACTGAAGATATTTTTGGAATATATAAAACAGAAAGTGGAAATAAGTGCGACGCTGAGTACGGTCGTCCACCAGACGCGCCACATAATGATGGTTGGGATGTAGTTCGAAATACTACATATAGTTATGGACCTACCTTAGCAGTGGCAGAAACTAAGCCAGTGGAATCTTTATTAGATATTTTCTGGGAGACAACAACAGCTGGTTTAATTCAACAATTAAATTACGATATAGAGAATAGCGATAATACTATACCTTCCGGTTTAACTGAAATAGATATTACATGGAGCGAAGCAGATAACTATGGAGCAGTTATATCTAATGATTTTCAAGCTGCTGGTCCTACAGGTAATCCTTTAGGTGCAGGAGTAATAATAGAATTAGTAAACGTAGAAGATGGGATAGGAACACCTCGTACGAATGGGTTTGATTTGAACTCTCTAGGAGCAGGTGAATATAATATATCTCTTTCTGATTGTTCTTTAGGAGGATGTCCCGGTTGGTTATGTTGGGAAGATCCAGCAAAAAATATTTGGTTTTTTACATTTAAATTAACTGATGTAAGTACTGGTTTAGTTCAAAATTTTGAAGCTACAGGATATGTATTCAATAGAGAACCTAATGATAGAGGAGCAACGGATTTTTCAGACGCTCCACTAACTACAAACCTTCAAGATTTTTTAAGAGATAAAACTTGTGATCCATTAAATAGTCTAGGATATGATAATTCAGTATATCCAGTTGGTGATCCTAGAGAGGCAATCACAATGACTTTGAGATCTGAGCAAGGAGGACAAAAGTTTGGATTATCTAGTGTTAATCGAACAGACGATGATGATTCACAAAGATATTTGAACCAATTCTTAACTACAGAAAGTTCAATTCCAAATGCAGACTTAAATTTTGGGAAAATCGCTTCTTGGCAAGATAAATATGTTTTTTGGGATAGACAATTAGACCCAGGCTATAAAGATGGTGGTAGTCCAGAATCCATAACTGAATGTGGTGGAAAAGTAACCGATGCATCACCAGATAATAGATGTGGTGGAGCTAGTGGATTTAGAAGTTTTGGTTTTTTTGGAATAAGAAATTACTATAAAGGAGAAGCTCCTTATAGTCCTAGTGGTGCGAAACCCGATGGATTCCCAGGGAATGAAACCGCGCTATTTACCGATGGAGCTTACTCAACAGAGATATTGTTTTGCAATCCAAGTAGTCAATTACAATATTTGTATGATGTAGATCAATGGGATAATAGTACTTATACAACTAATTCAAGCGCTATCCCACCATACAATGGTTTGCCTTATCCTAATATACACGATGGAGATAAAGTAGCAGCTCCATTATACATGGGATTAAAAGAAGGAACTAAAACAGATTTAGTAGAAATTCATCCTTCTTGTGATCTCGGTAAATTGCAAGATCCACTTACGAACTGGAATGGAGAATTTAGAGTAGCTAATGGAGCTTATGGTAGTGTACAACCTGCAGAATTATTTCCTGTAGGAGGAAGTCAAGCTGGTACATTTGGAGAGATTGAATGGTCTATACCAAGAATGTATCAAGTAAGTATGATGGTACCATTTGGAGAAAGCCAATTGGATTTAGATACCTATAATGATATTAGAACAGCTACTATAGATGATCCTACAGAAGGAGGGGTTATGGGTAATTATGGTTGCTCGGCTTTAGATCAAAGTCCAGATTACTATATGGATTATCAACCAGCAGGAGAAGTTGTTTTTGGATTATATCAAACAGTAATGGGTGCATTTAATTTTGAACCAATTCCAACTAGTGGAAAAAATAGTATATTAAATTATATGCCACATACACCTATTTATTGGGCAAATGATCTAAGTCAACTTGAACCTAACTTAGGTGGAGAAAATGTAGTAGGTCAACGTTATAACACTAGGTTTGACCCATGGGCGACAGCTCCAGGTGATCCTTATTATCCTCATCATTATTGGCCAGATTTAAATAGAGTATTATCTCAAAAAGCAAGTTGTGATGGTTTTAGAAATTCAAACGGAACTGCCGATATACCACCATTAATGCAGTTACAGAATGGCGCTAATACATTTTATCAATGGAATAACCACCATGGGGAATGGAAACTGTATTCTCGTAGTCCAAACACTGATACTAATCCTTCTAAAACTAAATATACAGGTGAAGGATTTTGGAAAGTTAATCCAGATGTGGGTGGCTTATATAATGCAACTGACGAAAGAAACATATTGGATTATTTATTTTATGTAGGAGGGATTGATCCAACTACACGATTAGGTAATACAAACAATTTACAAAGATTTTTTATGAATCCTATAGCTCCTACAGTGAACAATAACTCACCAGAAGCGAATCAAGTGGCTAAAGCTTTTTTAAGTGCAGGATTTATGCAAGATCCTGTTAATAAACCTCAACAACCATGGACTGGTCCACACGAGTATGGAAATGGTATGCCTGGTGGTAGGTATATTGTCACTGTTAGAGCTACAGACAGAAATGGATCAGCAGATGGAATGTACACTGAGTTTGAAGTTCCTGTATATTTACCTTGGTGGGCTACTAGAAACAACTGTCCACTATTAGCTAGTAAAAAAAGTTAGGTAATAAATTAAAAAATAAAGTGATTATAAATTATGGCTTATCAAATACCGGTAAAATATTTTAACTCTTTTTGGCTAAAGAAGGTAGTAGGAGATACAGATAAAAATCCTAAAGATACTATTGACACAATAGCAGGACCTGGAGTTTGGGATTATGAATCTACAGTAACTACTTCTGTTAATGCAGGAGGCGGTAGAGGAGCATCGAGAGAACAATTACCTTATATCTTACCTACATGGCCCGGAATTCCATGGGGAAAGTACTTATCTAAACCTAATGTAGAAGATCCTGCAAACGTAATAAATGGTTATCCTTGTTTTCCTTGGGGAGGAAGACAATGGTCTTCTTACAGTGCTGGTGATCCAACTTTACCTCCATGTGGTGGAAGTTTAATTAATGATACACCTAGCTTAGAAGAAGGAAGAGAGAGAAATTGGGCTATTGAAGAAGCTCGAATAAGAGGTGGTTATAATAACACTACAGTAGATTTTGGAGTTAAAGCATATGTTGTAGAAGATGAAAATTTATCAGAGCGTAGATTTAATACTCTAATATATTCAGGAGTTTATAACTCTAGAACAGGATTAAATGAGACTAACATATTTAATAATGTAGATGGATCTATTACAGTGTCTTTAGACCCTAGTAATGGAAGTATACAGAAATTATATGCGTACAATACAAATTTAACTGTATTTCAAGAAAATAAAGTAAGTAAGGCACTAATTGATAAAGATGCAATATACTCCGCAGAAGGAGCAGGTATGCCAGTTAGCTCTACAAGAGTTGTAATTGGGCAAATAACTCCTTATAAAGGGGAATATGGAATTAGTAGAAATCCAGAATCATGGGCTCAGTTTGGTTTTAGACAATATTTTGCAGATAAATATAGAAACGCTATTTTAAGACTTTCTAATGATGGTTTGACAGAGATATCTACATATGGTATGACTGATTACTTTAGAGATGAATTAGCACTTATTGATGATGAACCTATAATTACCACTAGTAGTTATTTGTATTTTGATGAAGGGTTAGACCCTAGTATTTATATAGGATTTTTATACATAGATGATATAGATTGTAATTGTTCAACTGATATTCAAATAGGTTCATTAATACAGATTAATAGTAAAACTATACCAGGTTTATTTGTTACTGCAGTTAGTGGGACTGGAAGATGTTTATTAACTACATCGATTCCATGGAGTCCATCTCAATTTGGTTTAGCAGATTGGCCAGAGTTTGTTAATTTTATAGCTCACTCTAACGATGCAGTTCAAGGAGCATTTGATACTCATAATAAAAACTATGTAGTTTCTTTACAAAACTATGAAGGATCTGTAAATTCATGTACTCCTCAATTTGACTATAATACAGTAAGTTTTGATGAAGCAATAAATGGTTGGGTTAGTTTCTTTTCTTATAATCCAGCAGTAATGCTTAGTTTAAAAAATGAATTTTACAGTGTAGATGGATATAAAGTTTACAAGCATTATGATGGATCATTGTTTAGTAATTTTTACGGTGTACAAAATACTTCATCAATTGAATTTATTTTCAATCCAAGTCCTTCAACCAGTAAAAACTTCCAAACAGTATCTTACGAAGGTAGCAATGGATGGAGAGTTGATCATTTTGTCTCTGATGCCACGGAACAGTTATTTAATGTATTTAGTGGAACTTATAATGCAGCAGCCGATGTTACTAATCCTGTGTTCAGTTTAGAAGAAGGTTTATATACAAATCCTAATACTCAAATGCCTGAATATTCTGGATTTTACTTAAAAGAAAATAAATACTGTGCAAATTTAATTAACAATAGTGAAGTGTTTGAAGGAGAAGTTTTTTTTGGAGCTTCAATGAGTGGTATAAAAGGATTCTTTGCTACAGTACAATTATCAACCGACAACCAAACTGATATTGGTGGAATGAAAGAATTATATGCTGTCTCTAGTAAATGGGTTGTGTCATCGCAATGAAAATGAAATTTAATATAAGAAGAATTAACGAAAGTGATTGGGGTACTTTTGAAACTTGGTGGAAAGACTGGGGATTCAAAGTATTACCTAGTAAAGATTTTTTACCAGACAATGGAACGAGCGGGCTAATTGTAGAGAAGAATAACAAGCCTGTTGTATCTACATTTATTTACACTACAAATTCTAAAGTAGCTATATTTGAATGGCCATTATCTGATATAAATTATAAAGAAAAAGATAGAGAACAAGCAATAGAATTGTTAATAAAAGGAGTGGAAAATGTATGTAAAGCTCATGGGTATAAATATTTACAATTCTTTGGAGATAATAAAAAATACATAAACAAACTAAAAGATTTGGATTTTGTAGAGGGAGACGGTGGTTATAGTTTAATAACAAAAAAAATATAATATGGGAGCATCAACAGCAACAGCAACAGGAGGCAGTTTAGTAGGAGCTGGAATGGGAGTTTATACTGCGGTTCAAGCACAACAGCAACAAGAAGAATTTAGAGTAAAAAAAGAAGAACAAGAAGCTTTAATGAAACAGTTGGAAGATAATAGACAATCGATTTATAATCCAATGCAAGGTTTGACTAACGAAGCAGAGAAAATTGGAGTAGCTACACAAGCTACTAAGATTCAAGCTGAAGAAGCAGATATGGCTTTAGCGAATACTTTAGATACTATTATGGCAACTGGTGGTGGTGCAAGCGGCGCAACAGCTTTAGCTCAAGCAGCTTTAAAATCTAAACAAGGTATTTCCATTGATATACAAAAACAAGAATTGAAAAATGCTAAAAACGTTGCTTCTACCCAAATGAAAGTTAATGAACAAAAAGCTCAAGGAGCTAAATGGGCATGGGAAGAACAAGAGACTAGAGACATGCAACAACTTGATAGAGCTCAAAACAAGATTGACAAATACGAAGCTCAAGAATATAATGCAGAAGCTCAAAAAATGGCAGCCTTTGGTAATATAGCTAGTAGTGCTGTAAGTGGATTCGGTAACATAGCTGAAGGAATGGACACTGATAGTAATCAAGCTATGTTAGATGACTTTATGGCTAAAAATAAAGATTTAGACTTCGATACGTTATCAAAAATTATGGCACTAATGGGGGCAAAAAAATAAGTTTAAGTTATGGGATATACATCGGAAAGAACAACTATAAACAAATCCTTAGAGAGCTTAAATCAAGAGACTCAGAGACTTCAAAAGCAAACTAACTATGAGTTTGATAGGTTGAATGAGAGAAGAAGAGATAATATAGCGGGTAATGCAGAATGGCTTCAAAACAACCAATTAAAATTGGATGTAGGAATGCAGCAGTATAGAGAATTACAAGATGCATACGAGCCTGAAAGTGGATGGGATGATGCAACTAGAGAGTTAATGGGGACTATGAGGGATGAGTATTATAATTTACTGCAAAACAAAGTTCCTAAATTAGATAAAAATGGTGTACCAATAGAAGGAGAGTTTGAAGAAGATATAAAAAGAGCTGACGAAGAAAAAGCTAATTTAATGAAAGGGGTTAAAACCGTTTCACAAATGCAAGGAGCTAAAAAAGCTATAGATGAACAAATTAATGAAGCTTCTAAACACCAAAATGAAACTCCTGGTGCAATTGATGGAACCAGTACTGACCCTGCAACGTTAAAAAGCTCCGATCCTGAAACTGAACATCGGGCTAAGTATATAGATGGGAAAATTGTAGATTATGAATATCATCCTATAGGTCATGATGCAGATGGAAAACCTATATATGATTATGATAAGCCAAACGTAGTACATGATGGTGGTAATTATGTAAGAGCAGTAGAAGCAGGTGAGATAGGTATTACTACTTACGGAGATGCAGCTAAACCAAGAAATCAACTACAAACTGAAAGATTTGATATATATGCAGATCAATTTAGCAAGCTTAAAAATAATACGGATATGAGCAATCCGCAAACATTTAAGGATTTCACTGAAACTTTTCAGAATTATAAAAATGATTTAGCTAAAATGGATGTAAGCCATATAGTAGATAATAATGCCGCCATGGCTAACCAATGGACTGACTTAGTAAATATAATGGCAAGAAACGCTAATAGTGATTTTTATGGAGATGGAGAAAACCCTTTCGCTACAATGTTACAAGAAGCCGGTGTAACTGACGCAAATAATGATGGTAAAATTAGTGGTCCTGAATTAAATGCTATTGCTGGAGCTTGGAGAAAAGGTGATGAAGTACAAAAGAAATTAGCAGAAACTTATTATCGTACATATGATCCGAGTAGTGGTATCTTACCTAGTTATATTAATGATATGATTAAGGAGAGTGAAACTATAGGTGCTGATCAATTAACTACAAAAGAAGAAAGAGAGCTGGCAATAAAACAGCAAAATGCTAATACAGCTGCTGAAAACGCGAAAACCAAAGAACAAAAGACTAAAGAAAAAAGAGATGCTGCTTTTAAAGCTAATCCAAATGCTGTAGACGGATCAGATAATGCTGCGTTAGTAGCTAAAAAACCTACTGACCCAACTAAAGAAGGAGAACCTTTTAAGTTGATTAAAGGCAATGGAGATGTAATAACAGTAAAATGGGATCCAACAGCTAATAATGGCCAAGGAGGTTTTAACCAGGTTTAAAATTTTTATTCAATATGGAAGACGAAGACGAAATCATAGACTATACAGCTCAATTTACTGATGACGAAGTAGCAGAAGTAGCAGAAGATGAAGTTGATTATACAGCTCAGTTTGCTAACGAAGAGTGTCCTTGTGGAACTGACGATAGTGGTAACTGTTTAGAGTGTGAAGAAGAAGCTTTAGAGGCGGAGGTAGTTCCATTAGAAGAAGAAGTTGCTGAAGAGTCTAGTAATATATTACCTGATGTTTTCAATAATACGTCAGAAGAAGATTTAGTTCCTAAGTTAAGAGCTCAATATGATAACATTAAAATGCCTGATGGTAGTAATAGGTTTGAGTTTGATGAAGATCAATATGGAAGAGATCAAATTCAAGTATATGACAATAAAACTGAAAAATATAATTACTATCCATTAAATACTGAATATAATAGAAATAGATTACCTCAACATGATTGGGAAGCTCAAGGAAAGCAAAGTTATAAAGAACTAATAGAGCTAGTTAATCAACCTATGGAAGATGATACGTACAGTTATAAAACAGAATCTAGCGAAGATGGAGATGTAGTGTACGATGTAAAAAAGAATGTAAAAGAAGTAGAACAACAAGTAGTAGATGATGATGGTAATATTGTCACCGTGAAGAAAGATATAGCATTTACATCCAAAGGAGGAATGCAAAATAAAATTCTTGTTGAAACTACTGATGAAAATGGAAAACCTGTAAAAGTTGAAGCTAAAGAATACTTAATTAAAAGAGGTTTAAAAGAATTACAGGAAGGTAACTATGATACTTTAGAAGAAGCTGTCGCAGCAATTGCAAAAGAAGATGAGTATATAGCTGGAGCTTTAAGATTTCAAGCTAAGCTCATGGGAGATGAGAAAGAGGAAAGTGCTAAAATAAGTGCGGTTATAGATGAAACAATAAGTAGTCCAGGGTTTGAAATAAATCCTTTTGATGGTTTAGCCCTGGATGTTATGGGTAAATATGTAGAAGATGGACAAATAAACCCTGGTAATGAATCTATTATTAAAGCAGACATAGCTAATACAATGTATGCTAAAGATGGCATTATAGATAAGTATTACCAGTTAGGTTTAGAGCCTTATAAAAAGGAAGATGAATATCAAGCAGCTAAAAAAGCATATGATGATTTACAATTAAATGTTGATAATATAGCTAAAACTCAAGAAGAGATAAACTTAATAGAAGATCAGTACCAAACAATTGCGGCTGACAGAATGAATACCCTACAAGGTTCTTTAAAGGAATGGTTTGCAAATGATATAATAGGCTTAGAAGTTCAATCTAAATTAGAAGAGGTAAATAAAGAAAAAATAAATAGAGAAGAATTTAAAGTAGCTTCTAATAAAGCCCTTACTGAACTAGGTCCTGACGCAACCCCACAACAAATAGAAGATTTAGCTAATTATAAAATAGAGCAAGAACAAAATGCAAATGTTCTAGCTATATGGAGCGACAATGCTTATAATGAATATGTAAGCGATACAGACAAAAAAGAAATAAAAGATTTAAGTTTAGAATTTCAAACAAGATCTAGTGAACTACAGAAAAATAGATTAGAATCTGTTACTAAGAGTTTGAAAGAAGGGAAAAGTTTAAAAGATGCAAGAGAAATAGCTCAAAAAGAATTTCCTAAAACAGAAGAAGATGTAATTTTAGAAAACAAATTCAAAAGTAAAGTACAAAATTTATTAGATGATGATGAATTGAGTATGTATAAAGATATAGAGGGTAACGCTGAGAATGTTCACTACACTGAAGGAGACGCGGCTACTAGATCAGAACCTGGTTATTTAAAAAAGCGAGTCGAGCAGTATCAATTTGCTTCACCAGATTTTATTAAGAGAAGAATTCATGATAATAACGCAACAATACAATACTTAGCTCAACAGCTAGATAAAAAAGGTGTCGTAGAGGTTATTGGAGAAGGTAGTATAGCTCAACAACTTTATAACAACATAGGTTTAATACTAGGATCTGATGAATCTGTTTACGCCGATATGGAGAAAATGGGGGAAATAAGTGAGACTGGTAAATTACCTTTAAAACTAACTACTATTCCTGACAGTGAAGATCCGTTAGTAAAAGCTTGGAACGAGGCAGTAGAAGATAGAACAGTATTAGGGTTAGCTCAGGTTTTAAACGTTGACATGACCTCCTTAGAGCGAGATGGTTTTACTGGGGCAGCTTATTTTTCTTTCGCACCAGCATTTGGAATGGAGAATATTAGTAGAAATGAAGCGAGAAGAAGAATGTTTGAGCAAATGCAAGATGAGGGAATTGAACTCACAAAAGAGGAAAAGTATCAAATGAATGAAGCGATTGATGGTTTGGAAAGAAGTGGAGGTCAAGTAGGGGATTTAACTAGAATGGGTATGGAAATGGCTGCTACATTCTTACTTACTGGTGGAGCAGGGAATGTTGCTAATTTTTCTAGGTTTGTAATGGGTAAAGCTTTCTCAGGCGCTATGAGACTTGGAATGAACCCGGAAGTAGCAGCTTCTTTAACTAGAATTACAGCAGGTATTGGAAGTGAATTTTATGCGTTAGAAGGTGCTAGTTTAATGGATGAACAACTTTTTAATAAAGAAGGAATGAGTGCTGGTCACAATTTAAGATTAGCAGCTACATTGGGATTAGGACGAACTGGTATAACCAAAGCAGGGGATTTAATGCGTAAATCTATTTATAATACTGCAAAAACACAATATAGATTAGGAAATAAAGGTTTGTTTAAAACTTTAAAGTGGATGGACAAAACTCCAGGAATAGAAACAACTACAGGTTTGTTCAAGTGGGGTGTTACTCAACCTATGACAGCAGCTGGCTTATTACAAGTAGAAGGCGGATTTGAAAATTTAATAGCTGGAAAGTCAATGGCTTCCATTTTTCATGACTTAACAGATGGCCAAGCTTTAATGGAGACTTATGGAGCTATGTTAGCTATGCAATTATCTCATCCTTCGCAATCTATAAACAAATCTATAGAATCGTTTAAAAGAGAAGTTGATAGAATAAGAAAAGATGATCCTATGTGGAACTCAGCATATAGAGAAATAGGATTAGGTTCTGTTAGAGGAGATGATTATCATTCTGACGCTGATGTAACTGCTGGGGTAAAAAAGAAGATTAAAGAAATAAAAGAAGATAAAAATATACCTGAAGACCAAAAAGCAAAAGCTATAAGCGATTATGTGAGATTGGGTAAGAAACTAAGATTAAAAAAGAGTTTTAACGAATTAGGAAGGTCTTGGGCACCTGAACACGTTAAAAATACTATGGCGAATAGTGAATTTAATAAAGATTACCAAGATTTAGATCCTCAACAAAAAAAGATAATTGATGGTAGTTACAAGGATAATCCTTTATTTGAAATTGGAGAAGCTTTGCAAACTACAGTTTTATCATTAGAAAAAGGTAATCCTCTAGATGCTATAGATTTTTTAAATATCACTGAAGCGGGCAGAATGAATGGAAATTTAGTTCCTAAATACGAGTTAATGACAGGATTGAATATGTCAGAAAAGAATGCCCAGCAATTTGTAGAAGCTTCAAATAAAATAGTAGAAAACGCCAGATCACACTTTAGTAAAGACAATAAAAGACTAGCATCAGAAGAAGGGAAAGCTTTTATGAACAACTATTATGAAGTGTTAGTCATGAATAGTGAAATTTCTAATCTTAAAGAGCGAATTAAAGAAGGAGATTTAACCAATTCTCAAATAGTAGATTTAGAAAAGCAAATTGATTTAATTGAAAAAGAAAGAGAGAGAATAGAAGAAGTTAATGAAAATCTTTCATTAGGAGAATATGAAAGAATTCAAAGAGAAGAAGCTCCACAAACTATTGAAATAGCAAGAGAAGCTGGTATTGAAGTGTTTGAAGGAAATCAAGCAGAAGTAGACAAGTTCATGGAGCAATTTCCTGAAGGAACATTTATTGGAACAGAGACTGGAGCATTTGGAGAAGACACTAGAGATAGGATACTTGATCCTAATAATGGAATGACTTTTATAAAAAACCCTAATAAAGGTAAATCTTTAGCTATATTTAATAAAGATCTAAAAAAAGAAAGAAAAGAGGTTGGAGTAGAAGCTCACGAAATACTAGGCCATGGTACTCAAGAAATTGTTGTATCGTCAGCTGCTATTAACAAGAGAGCTAGTGAAATTATGGCGGAAAATCCAGAGATAGGGAGTGAAAAGGCAAAAGAAATGGCCACGCAGGAAAAGATTGATTACATAGAAGCAGTTAAAGCAGAACTTAAACGAAGGGGAATAGGTGCTTATGAAAAGGTTGAAGCCGAATTAGATAAAGTTGTAGGATATAAAGAATATAAGAAAAGTGTAGAAAATGGTGCACCAAGAGACATAAATAAAGAAAAAGAATTTTTAGCTGAATTTATTCAGTTAGCAGAACAAAAAGCTTTTGAGGGTGTTAAAGGTATTCAAGGAGAAATTACAGAAGTAAAAAGTTTAGAACCTTCTTCCAATCCTAAAGAATATGTAGATTTCGTTTTAAAAGGAGGAACAAGATCTGCTAAAGTTAAAAGTGAAGTATTAAAACAAAGTATAGACAAACTTAATAAGTTAAATAAAGAATATGGGACAGATGTTAGTTTAAGTAAGTCTAATAAAGCTGCTGATAAAGAATTTAATCTTGAGTCAAATAGTCCAAGACAGAATAAAAGAAATGAAACTATAGATAAAATTGAAAAAGAACACGCTACATCTAAAGAGGCTTGGGATAAATGGACAGAAGAAAACCCAGGTGAAGTTCTTAAAATGGCATATAGCTTTGTACCTGATTTAATCAATATAAATAAAAGAAGAGGAGTTGAAAACCCTGAAGATACAGCTTCAGAAACAGCTATGACTGAATTGTTTAACACAATAAAAGCTTTTGATCCTAGTGTTAGAAAGACTGAGGGAGCTTTTAGTTTAGCTGGATACATAGGTCAAAAGTTAGGTTGGAGAGCAGGAGATAATATAAAAAGAACAGAAAAGAAAACTAAGACTATTAGCGAAAATCAAGAAGGTGTAAAGACCGTGATGGAAAGACAAGTGGATAGATCAACATCGACACCTGAATCCACTGATAAAGCTACTACAAAAGGTGTGGATCCTAGAAGAGTAATGGATCCTAAGACTGTAGAGAAATACAACAAGTCAGTTAAAGATCAATTATTAAAAGATATAGTAAAAGTAGATAAAGCAACTGGAGAAAAAACTATAGACTTAGAAAAACTAAATAAATTAGATTACGCTGATAATAAAATTATGTCACCAAAAGAAGCTGCAGAGTTCTTTGGTATAAGTGAATCTACTTTAGCTGGTAAAAATCCACTTGACTCTAAAAACACTACCAAAGGTGAGATGAAAATTGAAGATGGAATGAGGAGTGAAAAAGGTAGTGAAGCTTACAACTTGAATAAAAAATTATATGATATATCAGAAGAATACTCTAGACTTTTAAACACAACTCAACTTCAACCTAAAGATATCATAGCTGAAGATATTGCTGAGTTAGAAGCAAAATACAAAAAATCAGGTTCTGAAAAAGATAGAAAAGCTTTACAGAAAAGAAAAGATATGATGCGTGCACAAGATGGGCAAAGAACAGGCGACCAAAGCAAACAGGGAACTTCTTTAAACATTGATCCATCTATTGTAAAAAAGCTATATGAGAAAACTGATATAAGATCGATGGGTAAGGGTAGTCAACCTTATATTCAAACAGCTAAAAACTTTGATGCCAAAACATTCAGAGAGAAAGCAGGTATAGTTAATCCTAAAGAATTTAAAGGTAAAAATGAAGCTAAGACTAAGAAGGAAAAAGATGCTTTAAGAAATCAATCTACATTGAACACTGCTTTAGCTAGAAACTATATTAGAATGGTTGAAGGTAAGATACAAAGAGAAGCTTTAGAAGAATTAAAGCAAGAAGTGGGTGATAAAGAAATGCAACAAAATCTTGATAAAGCTATACGAGAGTTATATAAAGGATCTAGTAAGTTTTCAGCCAGTAATAAAGTAATAGACAATTTTTCTGCTAGTAATAAGTTTGATCCTATAATAATAGAAAGACTTAGTAAATACTTGAACAGAAAAAGAGTTATGGGACCACCAGACCTTGAAGCAGCTGTTAAGTATGCAACTAAAAATATAGCTACCCAAGAAAGATTAATTAAACACTACATTGAAGAATATAAAAAGGCTGGTGAATTTACTGATAAAGAAACTATAAGACTAGAAGAAGAAAGATCTGCAGCTACGGAAAAACAAATAATAGAAGATCTTAAAGAACAAATAAAGAATGAAGATGGAGTTGACGTAACCTTTAAGGAAGCTAAAGATATATATACGCAAACTGAAAAAAGTTTTAAAGATGTGGTTGATGCATTGAAAAAAGCAGGAGTTGAAGTTGAATATTTTCCTAGTATAGAAAAAAATATATTAACTGAAGAGCATTTGCCAAAAATACAAGAAGCTGCCGAAATACTACTAAAAGATTTAGACGTGAGCATGCTTCCTCCTCATATTCAAAGAGCTATACAATCTACTTTAACCGCTAATACCACTTTAAGATTTCCAAATGGCACTAGAGCTAACCCTAAGAATGTAACAGGAAAAGGAGCTACCGAAAAAGGATATGAAGGTGCTGGTAATTATTTAGAAAAACTATTTGAAGTTCCTGAATTATCAAAAGGTGATAAAGCAAAAACTAAAAAATTCCTAGAAAAAGTAAAATATGCTAAATTACCAGAACCAGGTGCTTTTAAAAAAGCTTCAGCTAAAATAAATAGAGAAGTAGATAGAAAAACTAATCCAGACGAATGGATGAAGAGACATTATGAATTAATAATTGGTAAAGAATTATTAAATAAAGTTAAGAAAGGAGAAATGACTTATGAAAAAGCTGCTGAATTAACTGATCAACATAATATTAATTTGAAGGACTGGTATTTTTCTAGATTAGATAAGATGAGTCCTGATGCAGCTCTTGTTTTAGAAAGATTACAAACTAACTCTAGCACTGGAATACCTAGAGGAGCCACTCCTTATAAATCTATTTCACAAAGATTAGAAAAAGATCCTAGAAAACAGGGAACTAAAGAAGAAAATGTAGAATCACATAACGAGCATGTTAAAGAACGTTTAAATGAATCTAAAGAATTCTTCGCTACATATGCTGATAAAAGCTTAACTCAAGCAGAGAAAAATTTAAATTACAAAAAAATGACCCGTACTGGAGGTCAATATTTAATTGATAAAAGACTTCAAGGAGATAAAGATGCAACGGGTAAAACTATAAGAACATCTTCTTCAGATAGAGCCAATACTCTTGTTATACCTGGTAGAGCATTTGATCAAGTGATAATGAAAGGTAAAGACGCGGGGAAAACAGAAGGAGAAGTTGCGCTTAGAGATATGGGTAAGAAAAGAGCATTAGAAGTTCTTAGTAAAATGAAACCCACAGTAGAAACAATTGAAGCTAAGCAATCTATAGAATATGCTAAAGAACAAGCTAAAGTAAAGGAGCAAAATATTGAGGTCACGAAAGAAGCGAGGATGTCTGCTAGTAATAAATCTCCAGAGAAGGTAAGAGAAGAACTTAGAAAAAGAGATAAAGCTGTAAGATTAGCTAATAAAATAAACAAACCTATTAAAAAAGCTAGAGTATTTGACTTTGATGATACAGTTGCTAAAACTAATAGTAAAGTATTCGCAACTAAAGAAGGCAAAAGAAAAGTATTAACAGCGGAAGAGTTTGCTAAACAAGGAGAAAGATTAGAAGCAGAAGGATGGAAAATGGATTTCTCTGACTTTAATAAAGTAGTGGATGGAAAGAAAGGTCCATTGTTTGACTTAATGAAGAGGATGAAAGAAGCTGAAGGAGATAGAGATATGTTTATTCTTACTGCTAGAGCTCAAGAATCAGCTAAAGCTATACAACGGTTTTTAAAAGAAATGGGTGTTGATATTCCTTTAGAAAACATAAAAGGATTAGGGGATAGTTCACCTTACGCTAAATCAGATTGGATAATAGAAAAAGCTTCTGAAGGTTATAATGATTTTTATTTTGCTGATGATCACGTGTCTAATGTGAAAGCTGTTAGAGATGCTTTAGAAATGATCGACGTAAAGTCTAAAGTTCAACAAGCTAGAATGAGTGCTTCTAATAAAATGAACCAAGAGTTTAATGAGATAATAGAACATTCTACAGGTATAGGTAAAGAAAAGATATTTTCTGATATTAAAGCCGAAATTAGAGGAGAAAAAGCCAGAAGACAAAAATTTTTTATTCCTCCATCAGCAGAAGATTTTACTGGTTTACTATATAGAACTTTAGGTAAAGGTAAAAAAGGAGAACAAGCAATGGAATTCTATAAAAAGAACTTGCTAGATCCTTACACTAGAGCAATGGAAAATCTATCTAAAGATAGAGTTAATCTAATGCAAGACTTTAAAGAATTAAAGAAACAATTAGATGTACCTAAAGACTTGAGAAAGAAAACTAAATCAGGATTTAGAAATGAAGATGCGGTAAGAGCTTATTTATGGCAAAAAACTGGTAAAGAAATTCCTGGTATTTCTAAGAAAGATTTAAAAGAATTAAATGATATAATAGAAAAAGATCCTAAACTTAAAGCGTTTGCTGATCAGATTTTAACACTAACAAAAGGTGATGGGTATTCTACTCCTGGAAAAAATTGGAATGCTGGAACTATTACTACTGATTTAATGCAGTTGCTTAATAAAGGTAAAAGAGCTAAGTATTTAGAACAGTGGAAGGAAAATGTAGATGTTATATTCTCGAAAGAAAATTTAAATAAACTAGAAGCTGCTTACGGTAAGAAATATAGAGAAGCATTAGAGCATGCTTTAACAAGAATGAAAAGTGGAAGTAATAGAACTACTTCTGGAAATAAATTAAGTGATAGAGTTTTAGATTACATAAATAATTCTACAGGGGTTGTAATGTTTTTAAACACTAGATCTGCTGTGTTACAAACTATATCTTCAGCTAACTTCACTAATTGGACTTTCAATAATCCATTGAACATGGGTAAAGCTTTTGCTAATCAACCTCAATATTGGAAAGACTTTGTAAAACTAATGAACTCTGATTATTTAAAAGATAGACGTAATGGTTTGAAATTAAATATCTCAGAATCTGAAATTGCTAATGCTGCTGCAGGTAGTAAAAATAAAGCTAAAGCAGTTATAAGTTATATATTAGAAAAAGGATATTTGCCTACAAAATTTGCAGATAGTTTTGCTATAGCTTCTGGTGGTGCTATGTTTTATAGAAATAGAATATCTGATTTAATAAAAAATCATGGTAAATCTAAAGCTGAAGCAGAGAAGATAGCTATGGAAGAATTTAGACAAATGTCTGAAAAATCTCAGCAATCTTCCGATCCTATTAGAATATCCCAGCAACAATCTAGTACATTAGGTAGGGTAGTTTTATCATTTGCTAATACACCAATGCAATATGCACGTATACAGAAAAGAGCTGTTCAAGATATTGCTAATGGAAGAGGTAGCATGAAAGAAAACGTAGGTAAAATAATTTATTATGGATTTCTTCAAAATTTAATGTTTAACGCATTGCAACAAGGCATGTTCGCTATTGGATTTGGTGACGGAGAAATAGGAGAAGAGGAAGAAAAGAAAATGTTTAGAGCAATGAATGGAATGATAGATTCTCAATTAAGAGGTTTAGGTATGGCTGGAGTTACAGTACAAGTTCTTAAGAATTTAGGTATAGATATATATGAGAGATCTCAAAGAGATAGACCTGAATATAGTGACGCATGGATAAAATTATTAGAATTTTCACCAGCTATTAAAAGTAAACTATCTAGGTTTAAAGGAGCAGCTTATCCATTTGATAGTAAAAAGCGTAGACAAGAAGTTTTTGACAAGGGATTTAGTTTGGATAATCCTGCTTATGAATCGATGGCTAAAGTAGTAAGTGGAGTTACTAATGTACCTTTAGACAGGATGTATAGTAAAGTAAATAATTTACATGCAGCTAGTCAGGAAGAAACAGAAACTTGGAAAGCAGTTGCTATGGTGATGGGTTGGCCAGAATGGCAATTAAGAACTACTGCTGATGTTAATAAAGGTTATCGTAATGATCCAAGTAAATGGAGTGTTTGGGAACAAAAATCTATACTTAGACAACTAGGTTATAGTGACGATGAGATAAAGAAGTTAAAGAACACTGAGGGTAGAGCAGAAGTTATTAAAAAATTACAAAAAGAACCTTATAAACAAGTCTTCCCAAAAGACGAAGATAAGAAAGATTTCCATAATGTAACTAAAAAAGAAAAAGAAGAGAATAAAAAACTACCTTTAACTAGCAAACAGAAATTAACCAGTATGAAAAAAGGTGAACAAGTAAGACATTTAACCAATTATGGATTAAGTAAAGCAGAGATTAGGGCTTTAAGATATGAAGCTGATAGAGTCGCTAAATTAATTGAATTAGCAGGGAAACCTGAAAAAGTAGATTCACTTATGCAAGATGTAGATTATACTAATCAATTTCAATAAATTTAATAAAATGAACCGAATAGCAAATTATATAATAAGTATTATAGCAGTAACTTTATTAATTTATAATCAAACGTTAATCCAAGAAGTTAAATCTCAACGAAGACTTAACTCTATAATGAAAATGGATTATGTAGAATTATATGATGAGGTATTAAGACTAGAAGAGGAGAATCAAATCTTAGGTTCTTTTGCAGCTTATAAAGATACACTAAATTAGGAATAAGATGAGTAATATACTAAAAAAATATAAAGCTAGAAAAATACGAAAAAAGGCAGGAGTAACTTACATTAACGAAGATACGCAAGAACTTTCTTCTACTCCGCAATATGAAGGACAACCAAAGTCAACTCATTACATGGTAGATGATATCAAAGGTAATACAAGTGGAAAATATCACGTATGGCCATCTATAGCTCCAAATGAAGAAGGTGATTATGAGTGGCAAAGTGGAGATCAAGCTTTGGAAAAAGGAGAAATGTTTACTTTTAACAATCCAAAAAAAGCTTTAAAGTTTGCTAAAGGTTCATGGAAAAAAGGAAAATATAAATAGGAACAAAAGATAATGGGCACCATACCCAAAGTTCCTGTAACCAAAAAAGGGGATCTCAATACGAGGTCCCCTTTTATATTTATATAACTCTTTTAAGTTACTTTCTTTGTTATGCTATTTTTTCTGTAGATCTTTTACTCCAATACCTTTGGTGATACTTAACACAACACTCCTCGTGAGCATCTATGTTTCTTGTAGCAAAATATCTCATTACTGTAGAATCACACTCCCAGTCCACATTGTTATCATCTGCATGATTATATATAGATCCAAAACCAAAAGGGATAAAAAGTTTCTTATAGGAAGAACCTTTTGGAAATCCATAAGCATGATTCTTCATACTATCGTTTGGTTTTAAAAAATAAATATGACACTCTTCAATTAGATCACCTTTGTTTATTTCACTTAAAGCAAATACTCCCATTCCTTTTTTTTGAGATTTCTTTATGTATATTTTAGTTGGTGGTAATATTATTTTATTATTCATATAGTAAACTATTTTATCACCTTAGTAACCGTTCCATTATCCCATAAGTGTATCATAAAACCTTTTTCAATTGAATCAATTTCTTGCCCATGTATATTTATAGTTTTAACAATATGTTTTCTTTCTCCTTTAACTTGAATAGCTATTGGATGAAATGTTTCACTTTTTCCATCATAATCTACTTGTCTTAATCTATAATAAGTATAACCTACCTGAGGATTATAATCATTAAGAAAGTATGACAATTGGGTGTTAGTAGTACCTGCTCCTATTACACTATCTACTAAAGACCATTGTTCTAAATCTGTAGATTTTTGAACTGTAAAATAATCATTATTAATTTGGGAAGCTACAGTCCATTCTATATGAACAACATTTCCACTTACTTCTCCATTAAATGATACTAAAACTATAGGTAAAGCATTTCCGCCTCCTTGGTGTCCAAATACAGTATTAGGTCTAATAGAATTAGTATAACCTAGTGGACTTGGAAAACTTCCATCATTATAATTGTATACTACTGAATTAGATTTAGTAGTATACTGAAACTCAGGATAACTACTAGCATATGATCCATGATTGTTAACTACTTTAACAACTAAATTTCTCACTCCATCCCATCCATACGCTCCTTGTAAAACAACTTCATTCCATCCGGGAACAAAACTTATAGTACCATCATATACTTTTTTCCATTCATCCCAAGGACCTGCTCCAGCTTCAGGCATAGTTCCATCATTAAATATTTCATCCGGTGTCATAGCCATCCAAATTTCTTGATTATTTAAAATCATAGAATTTCCATTCATGACATTCCAACTAATTTTCTCCATTGTTAAAGGTACTTCACCTAATTCTGAAGCACTGTAAATAGCTGCGCTCCAACTATAATCATAATATCCATAAGCAGGAACTCTACCATCGTTTAACGTAGAGTTAGGATCTCCAATAGTAACTTCATTACCAGTTCCACCGCTACCACCACCTCCCGTGGAAGCAGGAGTTTTATATATCATTACTTCAGTAGAAGTAGAATTAGACACGCAATTATATTCAGTTAAGTGTACATATAAAACACCGGTATAAATTGCTGTATGTTTTATATAGGAAGTATATCCTGTACAACCTGCAAAGTCATCATTAAAATCTATTACAGCTCCTAATTCATCTACTAATGTTAGTTGTGTATCGTACGAAGCATTTACTCCACCGTAACCTGAACACGTAGAAAATTCATATTCATCTCCTGAAACTATATTAACTCTAATAACTTCACCGGCATAGTTCCAACTAGTAGCCGAACCCCAACTATTATCACTAGGAGTATATATAGCACTAGGATAATAATTAGTACCATTATTACATTGAGCATTATAGAATCCTATAATCACAATAAATATTAAAGTTAATAAATTTTTCATAATAATATTATTTTAATTAATTTCACAAGCACCGCCTGCACAAGCAAGTTCACCTGCTAGATCAGTATTATCTTCAGATTCGATAATATTTTCTAAGTTTATATTAGTTAAGTGTTGTAACTTATTTATATAGGTTCCTTCATCAATATCCTCAAAAGGAGCTTGAGTATAAGTACCACCATCATAAGGAAGAACAGAAAGACCGTTATAATGTTCTCTATTATTCCACATCCACTCCCCCGCATCATCCCATTCTTCAGTCTTTAAACTAACAGTAGCTGAAACATTATGAGTATTAGATCCTTTTCTATGACCTGGTACTACCCATTCTGTAGCTAATTTCTTTATGCGCTCAAGTAATTGAAAAGGAGATTCAGTTCTAAGTATAGAACCTTCAGGAGCTTTTTGTGGTATACTAATTACAGCTGTATCATGAGGTCTAAAATATTCATCTTCCATTAATAAAGGATGATTTTCAATTAAGTATTTATAGATACTTTCATTTTTTCCAACTCTAACTCTACGAATATAATAATCATTATGCCAAGCATGAATACCAGATGAAGTTCCTAATGCAAGAGAAGTCGTCCCAGCCGGCTTCACAGTTGTACATCTAGCTGCATTATTAATTCCAATCAGATTGGCGACTCTTGTATTTTCTCTTTTTACTAGTTGAGCGGCTTTCTTCATGTCGTATCCTAACACCGTACCCGAGCCTATCCCAGTCATCGAGACGCCTATTAAAGCGTCTTTCTCTGTTGTTTCTTTCCATACGTCTCTTAAATAGTGAAAGTCCGTATATCCAGCTTGTAATGTACCTATAAAGGCAGCTGCTTTCACTCGTTCATTTAAATCTTCTTGTGATTCAATATCACTAGCATTTACTTCACATAAGTTACAAAACTGATATGGTCGTAAAGCTATTTCGCAACAAGGGTTTGTACCCCAGTCTTTATCATTATTAAAGTATA
>Ga0080013_1000614_pt1 | contig 50202 bp, 63 predicted proteins | sample ETNvirenome_6_85_FD_69236 | JGI IMG/M metagenome (GOLD analysis project Ga0080013, IMG submission 69236) | Marine viral communities from the Pacific Ocean - ETNP_6_85 (SPADES assembly) (version 2) | ecosystem: Environmental > Aquatic > Marine > Oceanic | place: Pacific Ocean | collected 2013-06-19
TGGTTTAACCCTCTTCCTACGTATGCCATTTACTTTATTCCTTTATATACTGTAAATATTTCCATTATGCGTTCTCCAATGCTTCTACTTTTGTGTATTTGTCAGTCATTTTTATCTACTATTGTTCATTGTTAAGTAAAATGTAATGGCGTTATTTGCCAATACCAATATTGCCATTCACTATGGTTGTTAATGAAATCTATTATTATTTCATTGTTAGAACTTCCATTATATCCACCCTGAGCACCATCATTTGGAGTCTCGAATGTTATAACACCATCAGAAGAATACCGCGTATTTAAAAGTGTTGCGAACCCGCAGTTTACATTACCAAGCATATTATGAACCACGCAGGTTTTCAAAGTATGAACCGTTGTTCTCCACATTTTTGCAGTAATAAGATATACATTTCCAGAACCTGACATTGTTATAGTTTTAGGACTATTTGTATTTGCGGCAATCTCTCCACTATCTTCAGTCATTAATATAGCCATTACACTACCTCCAACTTAAATTTATATTTCTTTCCATTTTTTCTATTGAGTAAGAATAAATCATCCTCACCCTCCTGTATTGTCCAGCTTCCCTCTGTACCATCTACATCGTTACCACCAGTTCCTACATTACTGTAATGAGCATCTGCGACATATAGGTTTGCCCAGCGTTTTGTGGATGAGCCTAAATCTGCATCGTTGTCTCCGTCAGGTAAAACATCCCCAGCAAATGTGGCGTTTTGGGAAGAGTCTATATCAATGGCAGGAGTATCATTAGTCCTTAATTGTAATGTTGTGTTTTTATTGGCACTTGTAGTAGAACCTATGTAAAGTGCAGTAGTGCCTACATCAAAACTGTTTATTCCTGCTATATAAATTCTATCAGTAACATCTATATCCCCAGCAAATGTGGCGTTATTTGAAGTATCAATGCGTAAAGGCTCAGACCAAGCAGAACCATTATAATAATTTATATTAAAATCATTATCACCACCCACCGCTGAACGCATCCCAACAATCCATTTTGGTGAACCAGCAGTAAAAAGATAAAGTCCAGCATCATAAGATGTAGAACCACAATCAATTTTTGAATAAGCATGACCAGTACTATCAATATGTGTGTTAAGACCACCTCCACCAGTTAATGTTACATTCCCAGCAAATGTGGCTGATTTATCAGCGGAAAAAGAAAGAACCGTTTGTAGCCCTCCAAACCCTGACGGTTGAGTCTGTATTCTAAAGAGAGAACCATCATTGTTGTTTACCTTATATGATGTGATTCTCCCTATTACAGTATCGGTATCGCCACTTCCACCAGTACCAGCATTAAAGTCTATAGATGACCCATAATCCGCATTGCCAGTATGGGGATTGTTTAATGTTAATTTTGCCCCAGCAATATCATTTGTTGAATTAGAAAATGTAGAAGTTGTACCAGTTATAGCCCCTGAAGATGTAACTGCTCCTGCATTCCATACGCCAGTTGTGATTGTACCTACTGTTACAAGAGAAGTATTACCAGCTGTAGGAGATTTCCCAGCTATACTATTAGTAACTGTTGTACTAAAGTTTGCATCATCACCTAAAGCTGCTGCCAACTCATTCAAAGTGTCTAGAGTTGAAGGTGCGGAATCTATTAAATTAGTTACCTCTGTTCTAACAAAGGCAGTTGTAGCCAGTTGTGTAGTATTCGTAGTAGCTGAAGCTGTAGGAGCCGCAGGCGTACCTGTGAATGTAGGACTTGCCAAAGGACTTTTTAAGTCTAACTGAGTTGTTACTATTGCTGGAACATTTGGTAAGACAACTGTACCTGTAAATGTTGGAGAAGCCGTAGGTGACTTAGCACTTATCTGAGTCTGAGCATTGCTTGACAGAGAATTAATATATTGAAGTTCAGCATTAGTTACTGTTCCATCAGCTAACTTAACTGCGTCAAGTCCAGTTGCTACATGAGCATTGTCAATAGAAAGGTCTACATATTGGTCAGAATCAACAGAATTAGCTGCCATATCAGCTAGTGTTATAGTACCTGCTCCTACACTAGAAGACTGACCCATCAGTATACCATAGAATTCCGTATTAGCAGCAGGAGCTCCTGTAAAAGTAAGGACACTTCCACTTACTGAGTATGATGATGGACTCTGTTGTATAACCCCATCAAGAGAAATAAGAAGACTTGATGCTTTAGGAGAGACAGATACTCCATCAACCTTTAAATTAAAGGAGCTAAGAGAGCCATTAAAAGTACCCCCCGGAGAACCAGTAGTCTCAATATCATCTAAGAAGACGAATGAACCAGCGTTAGTTGGGGCATGTCCTATATATGGCATTCCAAATCCTTAATTCTTTTGTTCATCTTCTGCATCTCTGCTAATAGCAAGACACTTAATTTTTGATAGTCCACATTCTTAGGTTCGCCATCTTTCATAATGGCTAACTCTGGTACTGCTTCAGCAACTTCCTCAGAGATAAGACCAAATTGCTTACCCTCTGCTAAGTCATAACCAAAGTTTTCATAATCTTTTTTGTAGTTATATGATACAGGGTTCAAATTGTATATAGCTGATGAATCAACTGCAAGGTCAGTCACATTCTTTTTAAAAGCCTGAGATGAACCTGATGCGTAGAATGTACCTGCTACTTCAAGCTTATATGAGGGTGAGGAATCTCCGATACCGACATTTTGAGAAGCATCAATAGTCATAGCCATTGTATCTCCTGTAGAAATAGTAGCTACATCTCCTACTGCTTTGATATTTATTCCACTACCACCACTATCTGTTATTATAATATTACAGTTAGCATCAGTGCTTTCAAATTTAGCCGCTGTATTTGATGAACCATAAGTATGCATAAGAGCCGCAGGACTGCTTGTGCCGATACCGACATTGCCTCCGCTAAAATGAGAATCACCAGCAGTACAAAGTCTAATCTTGACTACACCATCATCGTGAAGCTGAAGAATCCCATCTTTTGTATTACCTTCATATAAATTTGCCAATGTAGTAGTATCAGCGTTAGCAGTGAAAGTAAATCCACTTTCTACATCATTTGTTGTGTTACTTTTAATATTTAGAGGCGAGACTGGGTCACTTGTCCCGATGCCGACTTTGCCGTCAGCTAATATTCCCATTGCATTAATCCAAGTAATGGCCCCATCTGCACTTCCCGCAGCCGCTGTTCGGAAGTTAATTTGACCATTAATAAATTGAATCTTACATGCTTCGTCCGCAACTAGATATTCTTCTCTTGAGTTTGTAGTATCATAATAGGCGTTATGATAGGCATTAGTCTCTCCACTTGCCGCGGGAGTGTTGGAAGTAATTCCAAACATGTTGTTGCGAATAGTGGAAAGATTACCACCCGCAACATGTAAGACTTGTGCTGGCGCAGCAGTCCCGATGCCGACTTTGCCTGATGAAGTAATTGTCATTCGGTCAGCATTGTTAACATAGAATTTCATATCATTTGTATTTGCTGGTCTATATATTGCTTCAGTACCAGCACCAAAATAGTAAATTGCAGATTGGTCATTATCACAACCCAACATCACAGATGTTGATGATGAAGCTTTGTAAATGTGAAGCAGATGTTCTGGTGCACTTATCCCGATACCAGTTTTTCCATCTCCCATTACTGTAAATTTAGTATCTGCCCCAATACTATTAACAGCAGCCATCTCCATAAGATATGTACTTGCAGTCGCACCATCTGCTCTAATGTGCATACCATATGCATCACTATGGGACATATAAACCATAGAGTCGCTACCATAAGTATTAATAAACCTCCATCCCCAATCGTTCCCATCAGCAGATGCATCATTAATAATACATAACGCCATCTCACCATCATACCAGTAACCATCAACAGATTGTTCTACATACTGAGTACCATCCCAGATGAACTCAACTTTGGTATTAATCCACCGTTTATTCATCAATCTCCTCCAATACAAATTTATATTTCTTACCTGTTAATTCATTTCTGATAGACAAATAATCTTCTTCTTCTACAATTGTGTAATGACCTCTGTTATTATTTAGAATAAGGTCAGCAGTCTCAATAGCTCCAGTTACAATTAATTTATCAGCACTTTCATCCCAAACCATTTTCTTACCACTCCCATTCCCATAAAAGGTAACATCGTGACCATCTGTATTTTCCCCTACTGTTAGAGTTCCTGTCATAGCAGTACCCCCAGCAATAGGTAATTTTGTGGCTATTGAATTAGTGACTGTAGTAGAAAAATTAGCATCATCTCCAAGAGCTGCAGCTAATTCATTTAATGTATTTAGAGTAGCGGGAGCTGAGTCTACGAGATTTGCTGCTGCAGTATCAGCATATGCAGTAGTAGCAATCCTAGTTGAATTGTTACCTGCACTCTGAGTGGGAGCTATGGGATTACCCGTAAAGGTAGGAGAAGCTAATGCCGCCTTAGCTCCTAATTGAGTTTGCAGAGCTGACGAAACTCCATCCAAGTACCCAACTTCAGTAGAGGTTACATCACTGACAGATACATCACCACTACCATCAGAGATCAATGCTCTACCGACAGTAAGATTAGCCATTTTACTAAAAACAAGTGCTGCACTTGCAGAAACATCAGCATTTAAAATAGAAAGATCTTCTATTTCAGTTGTTCCTACAACTCCAGTACCAATCTCTAGTGCCTGGTCGGCTGGGGCATTACCTATGTAAGCCATTATGCAATCTCCATTATGGAGACGATTATATCAACTGCACTCCCTGCACTTGCCTTTGCTTGAATTTTATCGGTTGTCTGTAAAACTAATTTATTGCCACTCATCACTTCAAGAGTACCTCCCGCTGGTATTGGTAATCCATATCCGAGATATGAATCTGCATTAGTTTCTCCACTATGAGATGTATCAGTCACTATCAAAATATCTGCCGTTTTAGATGCATTTGATTTATTTGATAATGAGATGCCAAGCACTATTGTAGTTGTACTTGCATCAACCTCATAGACATCAGCCAAAGTTGTAGTCAAGCTAGCTTTTGTTTTTAATCTAAATGTATTTGCCATTCTTTACCCCAATGCTATTGCCAAAGATGTTGCCAAAGCTGTTGCGTCATCAGTAGTAGCAGACTGTGTTGAATCTGCATAATACTTTATGTTATTACTGGAATCTTTAAAGTATAATCTACCAGAAACAGTATTAATAGCGAGTTCTCCAGCATCTACATCGCCTTCACCAGGAGCTCCAGCCCCATCGGTCTTTTTCTTGATGAGTACTTTATTAGCCATCTTTTAATCCCTATCTATTATTAATAAGATCCACCATCAATATCAAATCCACTCAAAGTTCCATATCCACTCGTTGCTCCGCTACCTGTAATATCTGCACATCTAAGCGGTGCGTATTCAAAGCCATTTGAACCTACAGTAACGTCACCAGCCGCTGCTGGTTCAGTAGAAAGGGTATCAAAGAATGTCCACGGATCTCCTGTTACAGATCTATCTCTAAAAATACCAGCATATTTAGTACCAGTAGCAACATACTTACCATAAAGTCCCATATCGTATGTATCAGCCGCATTTCCAGTAGCGACTCTGACCATCGGATCTTCAATCTCAACGGTTGCTACATTTGCGGTTACAGTGTCACCTGATACAATTAAATCTCCAGTGACAGTAAAATCACCAGTAACAGATGTAATCGCTTGTGCTGCATCTACAGATATAACTCCAGAAGCTGCTGTAAGTCCAGTACCAGCAAAAAGTGTTGCAATATCATCTATTGTTTCTACTTTTGAACTGTTATCTGTGACATCTACAAAAGCAACCTTATCACCAGATGCTATCGTTGCAGCTGAAAGCTCACTAAGATTAAGACTCAATGAATGCGCAGTTCCTTCGCCTGAAGTAGCTGCAGTTGAATCAACTCCAACCCCACCTGTTACCGTAGCAACATAATCACCAGCGGTATGCGTTGTTAATGTTATTAGATTATCTAAACTAGTCGCACCTGTTCCACCTTGTGCCACAGCTACTGTAGTTCCTTCCCAAGTACCAGTTGCAATTGTTCCAACTGTAGTAACATTGGCTAGAGTAGTTAAGTTCGTATTTGTAGCTGCAAATGTAATAGCACCAGTATCACTGATAGTCGCATCACCTGACATCGCTCCATCACGCCACGTAGATGTACCAGTGTCGTATAAAAGTAATGAAGCATCAGCTGGTGATGTTATAGCAGTATCCGCTAACTCAGAAAGAGCATCTGCAGTATCTACTTGGTCATCTACATATGTTTTTATAGCATATTGAGTCGCCAGTTTTGTTTGAGAAGTTCCAAGCGTAGTCCCGTTGTCAATTTCTGCCCCTACCCATTTTGAAGAAGAAGCATTTACACCTACGTATAATTTGAATAGGTCTTCGCTCCATAGAGGTTCTCCCGAACCAATTGGATTTGGGAGACTATTGTCGTTGCCACGTTTAAACTTAATTATGTTAGCCATAGCTAACTCCTATGTTTATTGTTATTACCATGCCCCACCATCTATATCACCAGTAAGGTCTTCTTGTACTATTTCTGTCCAAGTAGTATTTCTCCTTACAAATAGTTGGTCATCATCTGTATCGTACCATAAATCACCTTCTTGAGCTGCCTGTCCAGTTGGGGCAGTAGCCTGAGAAGTTGGTACTTTACCAGAAAGTTCTTGTAATGCATCTTTTACATTTGTGGCTGTAATACCACTAGCTGCTACTGAAATCTGACTTGCGGCAATAGAGAACACATCATTAGTTTTTGCCGCTCTCTGAGTCCCTAAGGATTTTGAGATTGCTGATGTTGTAGATTTAAGTGTAGCCATTAAGTAAAGCTGCTAATTTTTGTAATTGATTTCTCAAGGAAAACCTCACCTTGCATATGTCTTAGTGTTTTTCCAGTTGAATCTTCCCCTACTAAATCCCAATAACCTGAAAAATCGTCAGGTAATGCCCCAGTTTTAGTATTAGATAATGATATTGTATAAGTATCTCCTGCCGCATCTTGCTCTGATTTACCATTAAGAGTTAAATATCCAGCCACTCCGGGAATTAATGATATATCAGCTGCTGTAGTAGGAGTACCGGGGCTTCCCCCTATTGTAACTGTTGGTTGAGATGTATATCCAGAACCGCCATTAGTTATAGAGACAGTCGTTACTATACCATTAGCTATTGTTACAGTACCAGTTGCATCCGTGATTGTACCACCAGAAATAACTAAAGCGTAAGTACCATCAGTATATGCAGCTCCTACATTATTAATAACATAAGCAACAAGAACTCCAGCGTCGTCATCTCCAGTAAATGCTGTAGCAGAAAAGTCTTTACCAATCCTAGCTATCAGTTTTTCACCTTCTATTGCATAAGTCGTATCAAAAGTTACTGTGTCTTCTGATGACTCATCTTGATAAAGAGTTAAGTTTATATAATCAGTAGTTGAAGCCATTAACTTCTCTACATAAGAACCATTTGTACAGCAGCATCCTGTGATCCCTGTCTCCTGAAATGGAAATACACCGTTGCGCCGGAGTCTCCAATAACAGGAACATTGAGATAATGCGTCTTGCTACCATATAATACAAGATCGTTGGTCGCAGAAACAGTTGTATTTGAAGTAGTATCAAAAACAACATGAATCGGGTGCGATGATGTTACAGCAATCTTATGATACAAATTTGGATCAATTGTAACATGATTACTATCTGCATTAGTAGTAGTCACAGCTGTCTGAACAGACCACTTAGGGGCTGCGTCAACATTCAACGCTTCTCCTGCTCCGTACTTTTGTAGTTGTGCCATAGTTTATTCCTTTTTATCTAACACTAAATATGCCTTGTGGCATTGATATTGAAACATTTCTAAAATTACTTTCATTATCTCCTAATTTTTTATAAAACTCTCTCATGTAATACTCTTTCTTCTCAAAATCTCCAGCTCTTTCATGGGATTTAGCTTTAACATAATCAACAACAGCTAGAGAAAGGATTAAATTCAAGTTAATATGAGAAGTTTCAGTAGGAGAAGGTACATCAGCTAAGACTTGATTAACCCAAGTATCTTCATCTGTATCCGTTGAAAGGCTAGTTGGGTCTTCATCAACAAATATCCCCAATCCATTTGCATCCTTCTTTCCAGTATACTCTATACGAAGACCAACTGGTATAGTCTCACCGGGATATATAACAGATGAATCATCAAGATTAACCATTTTACCAGTAGTATCTGGATTTATCTTGGCAGTTGACATCCTCTGAAACAAATGTAACTGATTACCTATTATCTTATAAAACCAATTGCGGCTAGTATCATAACTCATGGGCTTGTATCCTCTGTAACAACTGGTGTATCAATGATTCGTCTAATTCTTTTGTATTTATTGTCATCATCAGTATCTAAAACTGATATAGACTTAATAGATATACAGTCAGCTGGCAAGTTATATTCTCTCTGACCCTTTGTAATCGCCATTTTCTTTACTCTTGCCTTTCCCCCAGCTCTCTGTGTACTCTGTATTGCATTGAAAGCATCTTTCATCCAAGCGATAGCCAACTTTGTATCTCTTGAATTTGCTCTTTCCATTATTTCTAATACTGTCATTATTGATCCGACTTAGTTTCTTCTTTTCTTTGAGCTTGTTGTTGTTGTACAGGGGCAGCTGCTCCACCAGTAATAGCCTTTAATTCATTCATAGCCCATCCATAATAGGTATTGGATAGCTGAGACTGCTGAGAAGCAACAGCTAAATGACTCTGTACTTTTTGTAAATGCATATTAGCTTCACCCATATACCTGTCTCTTTTCTTTAAATCCATCTGATAAGCCTGTACTTTTTGTTGCACATCTTGAGCAAACTTTTGTACAGCTTGAGTATTAGTCTGTTGATCTATTTGTAGTTGAGTTTTGACCTTATCAAGCTCAGAGGCGTATTTGTCTTTTATTTCTTTGCTTTTGAAAGACCTTTTTTCAATATCAGACCTTAATTGTTTTAAATCGTTATCTACTCTAGCTGTCTCCTTTTGTACCTGAGCTCCCCACTTTGCTATTTCAGCTTGAAATTCTTGATTGCCACGATTTAGTTTTGCACTAAACTCCTCAATTTTACTTCTTTCTTTTTCAACATTCCCTCTTGCCCTCTGTATCTCAGACTGTACAATAGATATATTACCCTGTATTAACTCAATATCTTCAGCAGCTAATAGAGAAATTGCATCATAATTAGTTGTTGTACCAGCCGCGGCTCCGTCATCTATAAGTTTCTCAGATTTAGTAAAGGCATCATCTACATTAGTAAAATCTAATACTGGACTATCTTGAGGAATATAGCTAGCAGGACTAGGTAAAGACAACCCACTCATACTAAATGCATCAGAAGAAAATGCAGTTTCTTCAGTTACTAGAGATGTTAAAGTCCCAATCGCATTCCAAGTTAAATCAGGTAAAGAGATTGAGTTTATATCATGATCTGGATAACCAGATAAATAATTAGTCAAAGCTGTAGATACTGCTGTTAAAGATGTATTTGCACTATCACGATTAGACTTAGACTGATATAACATATCCATAGACGCAGAGTACATAATAGCGACATTTTCAAACTCTACTAAAAGCCATGCATCATCATTCTCACTAACTTTAGGTGGGGCTGCGTATACAACAACACCTTTATCCCCAGCAGCGGGGGCAACAGTTACTTCTGTTCCATTAATGTCAGTATATGTTTCATTATTTGTCTCTGCATTATCTACAATATTAGATACTTGATTATTATAATCAGGGTCAGGCTTTATATATACCTTACCACTTAACTTATAAAACTTAGGAAACATCTCAGTAGCCCCAAGTAGACTGTTAGCTTCATCAAATATATGTATATTCTTATCTGGGGCTTCAGCGGCTACTCTCTTCTTTCCACTATCTAGTCTGTAAACCGCTAATATTTTATCATAAGCAAGACTTGATCCATCACCAATAGTATTGGCTCCAGCACTACTAAACCCATGCACTTCAGATTCAGTAGTTATACTCCAAAGAAATTTCTCAGGTAAAGATGCAGTAAGCAACTTTGAAGCCATATTTAGATATTCTACAAGATTCTTACTAGAAGTAGAGTTTCCAGTTAAGTTGTTAACTCTTTGCCAGAGCTTCATTAATCTGTATCACCTATTAAAATGACTGTGACTGTTGATTCTTTTACATTATCTACATATCCAGCGTCTTTAATTTTTACATTTGCAACTGGTAATCCACTACCATCTGTATCTGATAGAGGTATAACACAAGATTCTCCAACCAATAACCTTGCTACTACTATCTTCAATGTGGTAGTTCCACCAGTTAATGTTACAGGCCCTTCTGAATCAGTTGGGCTTGCAACCGTAGTATGGTCTCCAGTTTGAGTTATTTCTATATCTACTGTTCCAGCTGACCCTATTTCAGAATCATGTGACATAGCAATTGCTTTTACTTGATCTGGGGCAGTCCCAACGGGAGAACCCTCAACAGCGGTTGTCACAACAGTAAATGCTGTATTTGCTAGAACTCCAGTATGTTTCTCAGAAGCGGTAGCTTCATACGTTTGAGTATATGAGCCACCTAAACTACCAACATTCTTGTCAATAGACTTAATTGTATAAGATTGTGAACCGACAGTTTTACTGTCATTAACGATAGCTTCTAATGAAGAAGATATTTTTATATTATTTGCCATTTATTTCTCCGTAACATAGCTGTTCGCCCCTTTCAGAAGAAAGGAGGAGGACAAAGACCAAAAGGGGCTACTAAGCTAATTGCTAAGTGGTATCTTAGACTTTCCAGATAGCATGTGTTTCAGGCATTGAGAACTCAGTACCCATTTCAGAGAGGATTAAATCCACTCGTCTATCAGTACCAGTATTCTCAAGTGATTGAACACCTACATATACTGAAGTGTCTCGGTTGACACCATTACCCACTAAGGGTCTGATCTTTGCATGAGCCATGTTAACGGCCATAATCTTGATGTGAGTTCCATCAAGTTGTACATTACGTACACAATTCATATCTCCATATGGAGTTGAGATTTGTAGTACGCCTAAGCCGTATGCATTTTTCTTGCCTGTGACAGCAAAGTCTGCACGCCCAAGTGCATCACCCAGAGTTCCAACTGCTTTTACGTTCTGCTGGAAATATCCACCTAGCTTATGCAGCCAGTTGTATACATCCGTAGAGCAGAAGAAGATTGTCGGTTTAGAACTTTGGTAACGGGGATCCATGAACCTGCTCATATCATCTAGAAATGTATCAGCAGAGTGGGCAGCGCTCCATGTGAAAAGGTTTCCCTTATCAAGGATATAACTTGCCATTCCCTGCGTATAACTTACAGAGCTAGAGCCAGAGCCATAAGCTCCCGATCTTTGTTGTCCGAACAAAATAGAATATTCAATATCCCATTTATGCTCAATCAGCTTTTCACGCCAGATACGAGCCCATTCGTTAGGTTCATATTTCAGAACTGTAGCACGAGCAGTATTTGTCATGTACGCCTCAGTACGGAAAATCTGGGTTTGTCCATATCCTGTACTGAAAGGCTGGTCGTTCCAAGAGAGATCAGTTAATTTTGATCCTTCTTCGTAAGCAGTACCAACAACATAAGAACGAGCTTGTTCTAAAGTTGTAGCCGTACTGTCAGCCATTTTAGCCTGTGCTGATCCATGAGCAACAACTAGCGTTGAGCCAGCTGTATAAGATGATAAATGCAACCCGCTTGCAGAAGAAGGTTTTACAACCTTTACTCTACAAACAACTTGATTTGCATTAGCTCCAGAGCCAGAAACAGTTTCCGTGATTTGGCATACTGCGTATTCGCTTGTTCCCACAGCCGTAGCCGTGGCTTTCAATGGTACTTTTATCATTTGATCTTTCATCAAGAACAAAGGTTCAGTATTAGCAGAACCGATTGATATAGCTCCCTGTCCAATTGAATTACCAATATTGCCAGTACTTTTATAGTCAGTTCCGATCCTTACGATAGCTCCATTACCAGCTGAACTTAAATCACCTATTGCACTTGTTGCGGTGATACTAGTTCCAGCAGCAGCTGTTCCATCAGCAGCGAATCCAGTTACATAACCGTATCGTTTATGAAAAGAAGGTCTACGCTCCGTGAATTTGAATTGAGGGTCATCGGTAGGCTGTTTTGACATTTTAGACAAAATCCGAAAAAACGGGGTCTGTTCAATTGCCAACTCAGATACACGATCACCAAAATTAAACTTCCGCCGCAGTAGACCAGTGTTAAGGTCAGTACCCGCAGAGCCAGGTGAATTATTATCAGCGGTATTATAATCGCTAACTCTCACTCCGCCCGGGGGTACAGTTGCATAACTCGCCATGAGTATTACTCCTTATTTAACTGTGTTAAAAACGGAGGATGTTACTTATGAGGTTGAAAACAAATCAACTTCATCTTGGTCAACATCCATATTCATGAGCTTGTCAAACACAGTGTCATCTTGACTAGAGCCAGCTACAGGAACATCTCCAGTAGCGGCTAGGCTTTTTGGTTTCTGCCTTACATTTTTCATCTGGTCAAGGAGTTCTTTTCTCGTTGATTCAGCGACGTTTTCTTGAGTCTGTTCCTTGTTCTTCAAGTAAAGAATGTCATCTAAAGTAAGTTTATGATCTTTTGCAAATTCCATTACATCGCGATAATCTTCATCACCCATGTTATGTTTTTGCCTAAAATTACTTGCTTCCTTTAGTTTTCTATTTTCTTCAGCTTGTCTCCCCTGAAATTGTCCTAATCTCTTTTGTACCATACCGTCTATTGTAGCATTTAGAACTCTCGCAGAGGAACTGTCAGGGTCTTTTATAGCCTCGTCACCGTCAAAGATAAAATCTTCTCCTAGTCCTAACGATTCAGTCATAGACTGAGGTGCTTGACCGCCGCCCTCAAAATAATTTCTCACATGAGTAATTAAATTGGGGTCGTCTCTCATTGCGTCAAGAAGAGGTAAATATGGTTCAATTTCAGTCAAACGAGTGTTAAGTCGTCTTGCTTCTGTACTTGAGTCATTATATCTTTTCTTGTAATCGTGTTTTTCTTCGCCAGAGTCCACTGCTTCCTCAGCGACGGGAGTTGTCTGGGCCGAAACAGGTTGCGCGTCCTGAATCGGTTGCACATCAACATCTGCGGTATTCACTTGGGATTCCAATCTGTCAAAAAAGTTATCTTCAGCTGCCGCAGGGCCAAATTCGTCAGAGCTTTCATCAAATACATTATCGGACGCTTCGTTTAGAGCCTCATCCTTTGAAAGGTTGTCTGATTTATTACTTGCCATAATTCCTCCTAATTTATATCATTTTATCATTCATATCAAATGCTATTCTTCTTTTGTTGCTGGATTATTTTTAGCACCTCTTAGACCAGCTCTATACTCTCTTTCGGCTGTTTTTTTCCTAGAGTCTAGGTCTCTTTTAGCAAATGAAATTTCTCTCTCCATAGTCTTCTTCATGCTGTCTTGCATTGATAGACTGTCTACTTTCTTTTTGTGAATTTCTTTGTCAGCTTCTCTTACTTGGTCTTTTATACCAGCTTGTACTATCTGACGTTCTAGTGTTTCATTAGTTCCTTCTAAATCTTTCATTTCACCTTCTAAAGCCTCAATTTGTGACTTCAATTGTGAGTATATTGATTTACGCTTAACAATTTGTTCTTTGTTTCGTATATCTGTTTCAGCAAGCATCGCTATATCATCTATGAGTCCAGACTGATACCATCTAAAATACTCTTCCATTAAAGCCCATCTATTAACAGGTAATGTTGATCCTCCTACAATTCTTATATCAAACCTAGCGGAAGAATAATCATTCCACTTCTTTATCGCTTCACCATAATCACTATATATTGGAACATTAATTTCAACACGCTTCGCTTCTGAAGTATCTGGTTGCACTACACGAAATACCTTATTGGCTTTGTATGTTTGCTGAGCAATCTCTTTAAATACCTTACCTAAATGTTCTAATGAAGGTTCAACAGTTGTTTGCATCCAAGCTTTAATTCTTCTTGTCCCATGCTCATCAGTAGCAAGTAATCCCCTGTAAGTATCATGTTGAGTACCCGCGTCTCCTTGCATACTTGAATAAATACCTGATATATACTCCAAATCTACCTTACCCTCTTTTACAATACCATAAAAAGCATTATTTAGTGGAGCTGGCATTACTGGAGATGGAGCATCAAATCCCTGTCGGTATTTAAGTAAAGCTCCGGGAGATGAGGAATACTGTTCCCATTCTTCTTCTGGTACAGAACCCTCTTGGTACATCCATCTAAGATTAGATGCTAAGTTTGCATTATGTATCATCAATTGATGCGATTTATTAATTTCTTGTTGTTTACCAATCATAGGACTAACTGCACTTACAGGATAAGGAGTTCCTGTCCATTGATAACAAATTGGTATTATCGGATACTCTGTACTTGGTAGTAAGTATTCATATAAAACTGTGTCATTACCAAGAGTACAAGTAAGTCTTACGCGAGTATCGTAGAATTTAACAGAGTCAATAACTTGTTTCTTAAACGCAGGAACTTTTATCATTTCCTGATACTCTTCCTCACTAACAACAACATTTGCAACTTTTGTTTGTTGCTGCTGTAGCATAGCCGTAATCTCTTGATGCTTTTGCTCTAAAGCCTGTTGATTCTGTATCTTTAATTTTTCTCTCTCTAGTTGAGCTCTTTCTTCAAGCATTTCTCCACTCTCAACCTGTTGTTCAAGAGCCATTGAAGTTTCCTTAGCTTTAACTTCAAGTTCTTTCCTAAACATATCCATCTCTTGTTCTACTTGTTTAGAAATTTGTTGCATCTGTTCTTGGTCAGGAGGAACATGGTAATTAAGATTAATAAAGGCTACCTTTACTTTTTCATAAGTCTCATAGTAATCAATGACTTCATCTCTTTCTCCTGTCATTTCATACGCTTCATCGCCAATATCCTCTGGAATAACATTATCAGAGAAAGCAGTATTTCTACTAGAATAGTATGTATTAGAAACCTCGGGGCTTCCATTTGACTTGCTTATTTTCCTTAAATGTTCAGGGAACATCTGTTTTAAATGTTTCTTAGGGATAATCTTTCTTATAATAATATATCCAGCATCTCTAAAAAGAAAGTCCCGACTCATTGGGTCTACATATATATCATATGGATCAAGACGCTTAAACATAACTTCTCCCATCCCTCTATCGGCATCTGGTTCAACATCAACTTGGAAGAAACCTACTCCTTTAACTAAAGAATCTTGGATTACATGGGCAAATACAGACCTACCATTTGATATATACCAACAATAGTCAGCTAAATCAGCATGGACAGCAGCTATCTGAGAATCACTTCCCTCAGCTCCTACAGCCTGCCATCTTGGATTGTTAGCTGTAACAAAGTATTTCATCATCTCAATTACAGGTGTAATTCTATTAATAATAAATGTAGGCATACCAGCTTCTTGAAGGGATTTCATTTCTTCCCCACTTAACTGGTCATTAAGATAAAAATCTTCTCCTTGTTGTGATACAGAACGCCACTTTCTTCTCCAAGCCCCATTAGCAGCTTTCCACAATTGAAATATACTCTGAGCTTTGCTTTTATTTGTTTTTCTAGGCATTAGTCAGTTACCCTCTGTGTTAAACTTTTACTTGGCTTCATTCTCTCAAATTCTCTTCTTCTTTTTTCAAATGCCACTCGGACTGGATTTGCAATCACTCCTTCTGGATTAGTAGCATCTCTTCTCGTAAAATTTGGATCAACTCCAATCTTTGATTGCTGTTCTAGTTCCATACCACCTTTTTCAAATTTGTAATCATCTGATTTACTCACTCCTTTTTTCTTTATTTTTGGGACTCTTACCTTATCCTCAAGTCCCATCTCCTTATTAAAATCTCTTAACCATTTAACAAACCCCTTTTTATCATCTCCAAATTCAATACTCTTACTCTCAGCTTGAGTAAGAATATCATCATAATCTTTTAACTTTTTAGGATTTACTTTAGCATAATTTTTAATATTCTTTTTCCACCCCGGGTATACTCCACCTACTCCTCTTGTTTTTATTACTAGCTTACCAGCACGCCTAGCTTTTGAAGCTACCGTTCCAATAACAGGGATAGCAGCTAAAAGAGATATTAAAGAATTTCCAGCTTGTCCTTTTGCCCCATATATAGCAGCGTTTATAATATCAGCTGGGGCTCCTCCCGGCATCATCCCAAGATAATCCAAAGATTTATGTATATCTAACTCTGGTTTTGCCTGACCTTTAACCTGAGCTCTATGTTCTTTGGAAGTTAATCCACCACTTATCATTTGATATAAAGTAGGATCAGGCATTACCTAAATATTTTCTATATGCGTCAATAAAATGTTCTGGATTCCCAGCCCCACCTTCGGTATTATAATATTTTTTCCAATAATTCGCTGCTCCTCCTATTGTGCTAGGCATACGTTTGGGCACTCTCCAATATTTAATACGGCAGTGAACAATACCAGCTGCTATATTCTTTTCTAAAATATCAGCCCATACTTTTTCATCAAAATTCTGCCAATGTTTTACATCTACTAAACTTGCAGTTGCACATTTTTGCATTAATTCTGTCCGATGTTTAAGATAGTGAGCTAGGTTATCTACACAAGTTGCGGGCTCTACTTGCCAGAAACTTCTAGCGGGCCCATCTCCCATTTGTCTAATGTACTCATATCTTGACTCAACAATTCCAGTTGCGACTACAAGATTTATAGCATCTTGAGATGCAAATTTTTCCCCCATTTTATGGCATACATCAGAAACAAGAGATTGTATTTGAGGTATACTTACCATTAATACTTCCTTTTCTTTTTTCTTTTGTTTAATGATATATTTGGATGTCTCTTCCGAAAACCAGCAGAATCAACAAACCCCTGCCAAACAGATTTAGTTGCACCACCAAAAGTGGGAGAACCAGATTCTGCTTTATTTTCTAATGATTGATCGTCAGGTTTATGTGTAAAATCTCCTTTAGTACTCATTTAGCTATCATCTCCAATTCTTTTAGAAACTCTGCGGTTTCTTTATTAAAGTTTAATTCATCCAATCTTTCTTTTAAACTTGTAGTGTCTTTTGACATTGTAAATGGTGATTTCCTATGATGCATAACCTGATTTGCTATTCTTACAGCTTCTCTCGTATCTTTATCTGTATCTAAATAAGCATCAAATAATTCTATATAATTCTTTATTCTGGCAGTAGTCCTCTGGTCTAATTCACCTTTAGCCTCTAGAGGAGAAAGTCCAGACTCTACTTTATCATAAACTGAGTTTAACTGTCTTTGGGCAACGGCTACTTGTTTGTTATCTTCAACATCAAGGTTAAACAAGAACCATCTAAGACCATTATAGTCTTGTATTTGCTTCTCATCAATGTTACCACCCTTACGGCCTCCAGCCCCATAAGTAGTTTCCATTCTATAATCCCACGGCAAGTCTAACCACTTTTTCTGTGATTCAAGTCCTTCTAATGGTGTTTGTTCATTCATGCTACTATCCAATGCTTTGCTTTACGCTTAGGTTTATACCAATAGTTTTCGTCTTTATTCTTAGCATATTTGGGAGGGAAAGAGTGCAAACTTGCATAATAAAGTGTTTCAATGGTGTCATCATGCGCCATTCTCGGCCCAAAAGTAAGTATTTCGTTGCTTAAATCAAACATATTTTCTCTTATATTTATTAATCCCATACTAAACCTTCCACTTAATCCGCTATAAATCCTGTTTCTCTTTTGATGCCCGCCTGGTTTCTGTGGAATTACGGATATATGGAACTTGTTTAATCTACGTCTTTCATCATTTAAAGCCTGAAAAATTGAACGATTCATAGCCACATCTTCAACTGTACTTGATAAACAATGATACTTCTCATGAAGTTCCAATATATAATCAACTACTCCTTTCTTCCCAATTATTTCCCCATCTGTCATAGACTTTGATCCAATGGTGGGTATTGACTTATGTCTTTCATAGTGAAGAACATAAAGATTGTTTTCCATATCAACTGCCACAGCCATTATAACAGAATAATCAGATTCCTTAGTATCTATATCTGTTGCGGGGTCACAGCCTAAGAATGTATTAACAGGAACTTTATCTCCACTAATATATAGATAATTAACATCATTATCACTATCATGTTCATAATGTCCTTCCCAATATCTAATATCACTATGTTTCCATACAGAGTCTTCCTCTGACTGAACTTCCATCATATATTCTTGATAGAACTTGGATGGAGTCCCTGAGTCTTGGTAAAACTTCTTTTTCTCTTCTAATTTTTTAAGTGGAAACCAACTATCCCATAATGGAGAACCATCTTGAAGAATAGCCTTATATGTTATGACTTTCCAAGCAAACTCTCTTTTATCTTTCTTAGCCTTCGCATTAGAGGTAATAAGATTATTAATAAAGGAATCATAATGTACGGGAGTGCCATTAACACGGAGCCTACCAGTATGAGGTTCAAGCGCAGGATAAACAACGGCAGTAACAAGATTTGCATTTTTAGACCTCGCATCATGGGTGATTGTGTTTGCTTCATGCTCAAAATCATCTAATATAATCAGATCATATCTTTTATGTAACTTAGCACCACCACGAATACCAGCAACATTACTTTTAGATATAAGTTTACATCCATTAGAAAGTTCTACATCTTCCTCTGTCCACTTTCTTCCTTTTAGATTACCAAAATAATATTTAATACTATCATTAAACTCAAAATGATACTTAATATAATCCATATTACCAGTTGAAAGCTTCTGAGTAGCAGATACCCAAGCATAGAAATGCATATCATCTTTAGGAGTAAAACAGAAATCTTTTATAATAGAACACTTAGTTAATACAGTTTTACCGTGCCCTCTAGGAAGAATGATTGCTAATTGCTTACATTCCTTGTCATCAATAGCATCAGCCATCTCATAATGAAATGGGGGAGTTTCGCTTCTCTTGAAATCATCTGGAAGGAATAATTTACCAAATGCTATTAAATCTTTTCTAGCTAGTTGGAGTACTTCCTCAGCCTCAGAGACGTTTCTTGAATTTATATTCAATCTGTCATATTCCCAATTAATGTAGGAACTTCAATATTCTCAATGATTCTTACAAGAGTTGTGAGCTTTGAAACAACACTTGATGTTGGGTTCACAATATGAAATTCGCCTATTCCCATTGATAATGTTTTCATTTCCTTTATTGCTTCTCCTAGAGTTAGCTTTTTTCCTAAAATCGTATTCGCATTCTCCACTCAATTAGTCCAACATTTTATCCTATCTTTTGAAAATTCTATTGTAGTCCACCCAGCTCTCACTATTGGGTAGAAGCTGTACCTTGCATATTCAGCGTAACGCAAGAAACTTCCACCACGAATATACCAACGTCTGTACAATGTTTCCTCATCGTTTACTATTTTTAAAGAGTCAATTGGCTTTACATACAGTTGATGATTATGACCTAAGAAAAATACATCACCCTGACTATATACAGCAGCCATTTTGTCTAATTCTAAATCTCCGTTCTTTCCACCACTTTTCCCATGACCACTTACCAAATTCCACCTTGTTCCCTGAACATCTATCCTAGTATATCCCGGCATTGGATAATATGGAACATTAAGTTCATTCGCAATCAATTTAACTATATCTAGGTCTAGAATAATCTGACTTCTTAAGAAATCATGGTTTCCACCTCTTAAGAATAGACATTTATCTCTTATTGGCTGTACTAAATCAAGAAATGTCAAATATTGTTCTTCTGGAGATATTGATTGTCCTCTTTGAGATATTGATTTGTAACCCGGTGGTATTAATTCTATTAAGTCTCCATTACCAAACCATCTTGCATTAGGGTCTTCCATAATAGTAACAATACACTCTTTAAACTTCTTCATGTCAAACTCACTGGCTCCAACATGAACATCTGTTAACCCATGTATTCTTACTTTCTCATTATATTTTACTGAAAGTATTTTCCCGGAAGATATTTCTGGCAGTCTTCCTCTAACTTCTGTATCAATTGGTAGAGAATACCACTTCTTACAGCTTTTACAAGACATACGTTGATATAAAGCACCCTCACTGTTTTTTCTTTTCCCCTCTTTAACTACATAAAGAGAAGAGCAATGTGGACATACCATTATCTACTCTACTTTCTCAGCTGGTAAAGCCTCTCTTTTAGCAGAGTCTAAAATTTCAGGATCAAATCCATCAAACATACCAAAAACCCCCATTTCTCTTTGTTTTATAGTAGTCGTACCTAAAGTACCAACAACTTTTCCTAATTCTTTTACAGATTGCAACTTAATGTTCTCATCATCACTATTGTCAACAAGACACTTTAATGTCCTTAGAACATACTCATGGTCAATACCTAGACCTTTAGCAACATCTAAAGCCCCTTTCTCAATTTCTTTTATTACTCTATCTTGTTTTAATAACACTAGACCTTTTCTCCTTGCTTTATCATGATTATCCTCTGTGAACGCATCCATGTAGGATTTAGCAATCCCAATGCCAGATATAACATTTGCGGAAAACGCTCTTTCTTTCTTTGTCGTTTTGTCCCTTTTTTTAATGTTGTCTCTAGTATTTTTGATATTAGTACTAAATGTATACCTGTTTGGATGTTTCTTGAAATCAGTATCCATATATGAATTATCTTTGATAATAAAAGTGCCAACAACAGTACGAACATATCCGTCAGCATTTTTATAATTTTCAGAATCATTTGGATGCTTAAGTTTTGCCTTCCTGAGTATTTGTATGACCCCAAGATCATCTGCTAATACCCACTGCCCTTCATGTGAGTCTCTCCAGTTGAACTGTACATTAGTATCTGGATTATACTCCTTAAACTCATCAATGTCTTTATAGACACAATGTTCTATTCCCTTAATTCTTTTGACTCTCATCAAAGTCTGGAAAGTTTATTTCTACTAGTTCTCTGACTTGTTCAGTAAGGCTATTAATTAGTTGTGATACAACTGGGTGAATTTTATATACACTACCATCTATTTCAATTGGCACAAACGGGAATTCATGTAATTCAACACTGCTTGAGGTGTCTTTGTTTTCCATAGGCAAATATAACGCTTTTTTACCCAAAAAGTTTATCGTTTGTTTGAAAGCTTGTATTCCTCTCTGTAAGCTCTCATAATCTTCTCCAATTCTTTCTCTGTACAATCTTCCATACGTTTTGATCCAACAATATGAAACTTAATAATAAGAGTCCTATCAATGTCTATGTAGTCACTCTGTATAATTCCCAACTTTTTCCTGAAAGTTTCAAAATTCATATATTAATTAATAGGCTCTATATATATAAAAGAATGTAATGTAGAAAACCTATAAGTCAATAGTTAAATATACAATTACTGAAAAAATAGCACCATTTTGATATGCACATATATTCATCCCCCATAGGGGTGAGTAGAGGAATATCTAATTCCTTCTTTTAGTTAGAAACCAATAACCGATGAAAGGGGTAACTGATGACACATCAACTTTACCTTGAAATCAATGGTCGGTGGGTTCTCGTTCCTTGTTCCATTATGGTACTGGAAGTGGACTCATCAATTTGTGAAGTAACCTTCCGTACAGGGACTATCATGTACTTCCCTAAGGCAGAGGTGGACAAGTTGGCACAACAGGCAGCCAGGTTCCAGAACTCACCTAAGACTCCGTACGAGTATCAACCAGTAGTGGACTGATTCCACCCCCTTCGGGGGGACTGTGGTGAAAAATAGTGAAATAGTGGTTGGATAGATACACATACTTAGTGACAAATACTGACCACTACTCACTTATAACTACCTCTTTTAACAATAACATGGGGCACAACATGACATTATCTAAAGTACTTAAACAAATAACCCTATCTAAATATATTGACTTCTTAATCAACTCTGTATTCGTTACATTTGGTGCATTAACAACACTATTAACAATCTATTTCATGGTATACATGGCATACATATTGGTAACATTATGACTAAGATTAAACTTGTACCAAAGCAAGAACAAAAAATTAAACAAACTCAAAAGAAGAGTAGTCGTGGAGCTCCTCCATCAAAACATCTTTGGTTCAAAGAACACGGCCCTAAGTGTACTTGTCCCGATTGTCGTAGGTATTATATTCTTGACAATGGTGAATTAAAAGAAAAGATGAAGAGTATACTTACATTGGACAGAGATCATACACTTGATACCTATGAATATGTTAATAGTAAGAAAAGAAATAAATTTAGAGATGCATTTATATTTAATGGCAATGGCAAATTTGATTAATCTTAAAGAGGGGTAAAAAATGAACTACGCAGACAAATATTGTACTTATACTGAAGAGTATGAGCCTGAACATATTTATACATTTACAGGCATTGTGATAAACACAGGCAAAGAACAATCTGTAACAGTTAAAGCACCAGATTTATTTAAATACAGACAAGGTGCATACATTCAAGATGCATTCCCATATTTATCTCCAGCACAAAGAGAATTCTTATTAAGTGGTCATATGTTTATTAGTAAAGAGGATGAAATAAAAATGTTTAATTATCAAAGAGCACGCTATCGTATCACTTGTGCAGATGGGTTCTCAATGTCAGTACAAGCATCTGAACTCAATTACTCTACTCCAAAAATTAGTGGATGGGATACTATTTATAGTGAAGTTGAAATTGGTTTCCCAAGTCAAATAGTTAAAGATTTATTACCATACGCAGAAGATGAAGATGACCCAATTAATACAATTTATGCATATGTACCAGCAATCATAGTATGTAAAGTGATAGCAAATCATGGCAATATTGATGATGGCGAAGTACCATGTATGGTAGTAAGACCACCAGCTAACAAATCTATTAAATTCACTAAGAACTGGAATGATGAAAATGGCAAACAAAAAAGCAAAAAGCCGAAAAAGAAATCGTAGACTTATAAATATTAAACTTAATAGAGAAGGAAGAACTCCTAATCAAATAGAAAGTAAAAAACGCAAAAAACAGCGTAGAGAGGCTAACATAATCCATCATGAATAAAATAAACAATAGAGATGAACTGCCATCAAAAGATAATAAAATCCGTTTAATTACATATTTTATAAGTATCTTTGCTCATGTTACTCATAGAATGGCATCATTAGGAGAAAATGGTGATACACTTAATGAGATGCAAGAAACAATTGCATTGGTGATGACGAGACTACAAGTAACATTATTCCCAGAACTAAAAACTGTTGGAGAATTACTTGCTTTAATGGAAAATATTGATGTAGATGTGGATATATTCAAAGATAGTATGGTTTATCGTCAAAATATTAATACTGATTTACCTAATTGATTGTGTCTCGCCAGCCTCAAAGAAGAGATAGAGGCCCTATCGTAGAGTCCGCGATGTAAAATGAGAGAGTCGGATGAACTCATTTCGCAAACTAAGCGAGTAAAATGGATCATGTTTCCAAGATCATTATAAACTTGGTCTCTTCAAATATTGTCGCTGCGCTTACTATATGCCAGCCAGTTTGTTAGACGTAACGTATGAGTACCCTTGATACATATTAATAGCTGTATCGGGAGAGTTATAACCTACTCATTTATGGCTGGCGGCAGCGGCAAAATTAAAATAAGGAAAGAATAGAATGGGTAAAAAGAAAAAATACACTATATGGCATGGACAAGAACTAAATATCTCAAGAAACTTTGGTGAAGGGTCAGCTCCTCAGTATGATCGTCTCAAATACTTCAGATTCTCTGGTATAAATAAAAATGACAAACCATTTGATCTACAAATGAGTAACAAACAGATGAAAGAGTTTGAACAGTCTATCATTAGAAAGATTGTCAAGCGTGTTTGTCATATTGTAAATATCTAAAAAAGGAGAGTTATTATGAATATAGACGAGGCACTAAATGAAATTGATTCAGCTATTGATATTGTTAAGAGTATACATTTTATAGTTTATGATGATAATTGTAATTCAGGTGATAATGGTAAACCATGTAATGAATGTCAATGGGCAATAGATGAAGGAAATACACTTGATGAAGCATTTTATTTAATCAAAGACACCATTGAAGGTATTATATAGTGTCAAGTTCTGACTATGATTGGAAAAATAAAAAGAGGTGGAAATATAAAGGCGACATTAATGATCCAGAATATATAAAAGATCGTTCATCCTTTTTTCAAGAAAATGGGAATGGATGGTGGTGGTTCAATTCAAACACAGTCTATAAAGAATTTAGAAAAAGGTATTGTAATGAAAAAAGCTAGATTAATATCACGAAGAATTTTAAGAGGCAATGTAGTTCTCAGCTCATGGCGCCACTATTGCATGGAGTCGTGGATATTCAGATTATTTGTAAAACTCGGATTAAGGAAATAACATGAATCACAAAACAGAAAAATATCGTTTAGAGATAGTAAATATAAAAGAAATATCTAATAAATATCCAGATAAAGTGACTGGTGTAGAACAAAAGGGGGATAAATCTATTTTAGTACTAGATACTTGTAAAATAGTGTTCGGTGATAAATTTAAAAAGAATCCAAGTACTAAGAGAATAAACAAGCAACTCCGAAACAATAAGGCGAACCAATGAAACATCTAGATGATGAAGCAAAAGAAAAATTGGAATTAGTGATACAATTAAAGTGGTATGAAATAACCATGATACAAAAAGCTCTTGGGCGAGCAATAAGAAAATTTAAAATATCCATGAAAAAGGATAAAGATAAGAAGTGGAAACCCGAAGAAGGGAAATATGACATTAATAAAGTATATTTAAAGTCAACTGAATCAGCTTATAAAAAAATTCAAAAAGTAATAGAAACCGCATTAGGAGAAGAAACAAATGCCTGATATACACGATATGGAATTAGACGCAAGACCTTCAGACCAAGAATTGTATGAAGTATGTGAACATAAAAATAGAGAGTTTCAACCATTTGAGCGTGATACTAATGTTCCAGAAAGTTATCATTGTGTTGATTGTGGTGAGGAATTAGAAATACCTGAGCCTGATGAAGATACAATGAGAGGAGAAGACAGATAATGGCTGAAGAATATACTTGTATTGAATGTGAAAATCTCTATGACGATAGTGATGGAGATACTGACGAAAGAATGTGTCGTAAATGTCTTGACAGAATATATGTTGAGAGATTAAAAAACTGGAATGAGGAAATCAATGGCAACAGAGATAACAGAAAAGAAGTTTCTAGAATTTGAAAGAGTAAGACAAGAAGGATTATACAATATGTTTGATCCAAAAGCTAGAAAAAAAACAAATTTGTCTACTAAAGAATGGTCACTAATAATGCAAGATTACAAACTTTTTGCTAGTAGTTGGTTAAAGAATGACAAATAGTATTTGTTCCTAAGTCCAATTATTATTAAATTTGCACACCTCAGGAGGGAGAAAAATTGATTAATCTGCGAGATATTTACAACGATTATTTAGTGCGTTTAGATGAAGATCGCGCTAAGAAATATAAAGGGGACAAGTCCTTTAGGGCTTCAATGGCAGGTTCTTGTTTCAAAAAACATCTATACTATATACAACAGTTTGAAGCATCAGACATGCCAAGAAAATCAAGGAGACTTTTAAGACTTGGTACAATAGTACACAAGGACTTTGAAGATGCACTAACTGAACATTCATTAAACCAAGATGATTATATAATGTGTGAATATGAGGTTGAAATACCAAAATACAATGTTCACGGCACTTTAGATATAATGTATATGAATAAAGAGACTGAAGAAATTGAAATATATGACTTAAAAACAGCTGCTTCTTATAAGTGGAGTAAGATGTTCGGGTTTAAGAAAAACAGAGACCCTAACCCATCTATCAACTATGAATTGCAAATTGGTACATATGCTCTTGGTATCCAAAACAACCCATTATCAGAAGGATGGGATTATGCTTTATTTCTTGCATGGTATAAAAAAGACAATAGTACTATGAAAATTGTAAAAATCAGTAATGATTATATAACCAATGCAGATGAGTATTGGAAAGAATTAAATGAAGTTACTGCAGACGGACATCTCCCACCTGATGAATTAATTGCTGGATCAGCACCAAATGTTCCAGTATATGAATGGGAATGTAAATATTGTCAGTTTGCATATCATTGCGATTCACCTTTTAAGAAATAGGAGACATTATGGAAACAGTCACTCAAATAATTAGTGGCTTTAATAAAGCTGCTGTAGCAAAAAAAATATTTAAAGAGCATGAAGGTGAAATGCTTAATTATATTTTAGTTACATTTCCAAGAACACGATGGGTAATGTATGAAAACCAGCATTACTATGAAGATTTAGAAACTACCGAATCTGGGAATAACGAACATTATAATCATGTAGCTATGATACCAAAATATGTTATTTATAAAAATAAAGAAAAAGTTTCAATTGCATTGCCAAGAATTGATCAACATGACCATCCATTTTTATTTATACCCAAAGGATGGAAAAAGATGGTGGTATCAAAAGATAAATCAAAGTATACACTATCAAAACAGTTTTATATATTTCACATTAATGAAGAATTCTTAATAGAAGAATATGCAGATGTTTATTTTAGTAGTTATTAATAAAAGGAGATAAAATGACAGAAACTAATAATATAGCCAGTGTATCGGCTTTTTCAGTACTTGATTTGCTCAATGTAAATAAGTTTACTGAGAAAAAAGGACAATTCACATATCTAAGCTGGGCTTATGCAGTTAGAGAGATGTTAAGGGTAGATGATAAAGCAACTTGGCATATACATGAGTATGAAAACGAAAATGGGACAAAACAGCCCTATATGAATACCTCGGCTGGTTGTTTCGTTAAGGTTACGGTTCATGTACAAGGAACACCAAGAACACAAGTTCATCCTGTATTGAATCATAAAAATCAGACGATAAAAGAACCCAATGCATTTGAAATCAATACTTCTATCCAAAGATGTTTAGCGAAGGCAATAGCATTGCATGGGTTAGGATTATATATCTATGCAGGTGAAGACTTACCTAAGATTGAACCTATAACCACCTCTCAAGGTGAAGCATTGTTAATGGTTGCTAGAAAAGTTAATGATGAAAAGTTTGATGAAGTGTACAAAGCAATTCAAAGTAATGTTGTTAATCAATCAAACTATAAAGGTTCATTAGCTAAACTAGAAAGGATAGCAAAAAATGCAAAATAAGTTCTCACCCTCATATGACGATGGATTACTTAAAAAAGGTAAACTATATACTGTTGGTACAAACGATGGAGTGCAATTTAAACGTATAGAATTTGTAGGAACAAAACTGTTGAATGGTAAAACTATTATGGTGTTTGTGTCACCCGACAACAAGCAAATAACTATAAATCCTAGCTTTCATACATTTACGATGGAAGATGAAGATTTTCTTATAATGAATGAAGTTGAAAACGAAGCAGTTAATTCAATTGTGAATGAAGCTGTTTTACAAAAAAAGAAAGAGAGCGAAATAAAATGGGAAAACTAAAACTCTCAGACGCAAGCGATCTAGTTAAAAAAGGCGTTCTTACCGAAGATAGCCTTAAGGAAATGCAAACAAGCGGACTAGTAAGTAGTAGATCAAGGTCTCCAAAGAGATATATGTTGACTGCAAATAAGAAAAATGTCAGTCCTACATTGTATTTCAGAGGAGGGTCTGGACAAACTGATTCAAAGAAAATGATTGAATTAAGAGAAGAAGTAAATGAAATAATCAGAAAGTATACTAAACCTATTAAAAACGGAGGTTAATGAATGAAAACCCTAGATGTCACTTTTAATGAAAGTGAAAACAGAGGCTTTAAGCCAATATTACCGGGAGAGTATCCCGCTCATGTAACATCATTTGTTGAGCGTGAGGTTAACACCAAAGCTGGTAAAGCAATTGTGTTTAATCTTACATATACAGTAAGTGATCAAGCAAAGAAAATGACTCAAAATGTCTATGAAATGGACGGATATAATATCAGAGTTGATGACAATGGCAAAAAAGTCATTGTTACTAACGGTGATGGGAAACCTGAAAAAACAGATTGTGGATTCATTTCTGGAAGAAAATTCAGAGATAATGGATTCTTTTGTTTTACTGAAAAAGAAGGTTCTACTAAAAATGGTAGATATTTTAATCTTCTCCAGTCTTTAAATGTCAATTTAGAGGAAATAGAAGTAGATGGAAAAACTGTAAAGAAAATGGCATTAATTGAAGAAGAAGATGTGCTGGGTCAACCAGTTACAGTAAGGCTTCAGCAACAAGAATATGTTACCCATGAAACAAGAGATTTGCCTGAAAATGAACAGGAAAAACGTAAAGCATGGAAAGTCTTTACTGTTAAAACATGGAATACAGAAAAGCATGGGAAAGCTATCACTCTATCCGCTGATGAAATTACAGAAGATGTACCATTCTAAATAGTTTGTGATTTGTTACCATAAAAGCAGGGGGGGTTAAGATTAAAGCTCAACGGCTTAGGTTACCCCCTAATTATAGGCATGAGTATTGTTATTGGTATGAGTGCTCATGATGTTGAAAAAAGTGCGTCTTGGTTGGCTCACTATATCTTACCCCCTCATAATTTAATTAATAAAAAAGGAGAATATCATGGGATTTGATTGTTATGGTTTAAACCCAAGTAACCCAAATAATGTTGTAAAACCCGAAGCAATAGATTGGGACAACAAACCATCTGAACAAGATAAAGAAAAGTATTTTAAAGAAATAGATGTTTATGAAGAAGCCGTAGTTGGTTCATATTTTAGAAACAATGTTTGGTGGTGGAGACCCTTGTGGGAATATGTTTGTTTCTCTTGTAATGATATATTGACAGGAAAAGACATGGAACAAGGTCAATACAATAGTGGACATAGAATCAGTGCAACTAAGGCAAAAAGAATATCTAAAAGACTATCTAAGCTACTAGCAAATGGTACTATTGATACTCATGATCGTGAAATGAGATTGAGTTATGAGAAATCAAATGTTCAAAACAAAGAAGTAGAAAAAGAGAGAAATGATCTTAAGGTTAAAGTTGAGAAGGAAGTAGGGCCAAATATTGTACCAGCTAATTATCCAGAACCATACAGAGAAGAATGGGATAAAATACAAAGTAAAGAAGATTGGAATGGTCATTATCCATTTAGTAAAGAAAATATAATATGCTTTGCACAGTTTTGTGAAGGCTCTGGTGGATTTGAAATTTGTTAATAAAGGAGGAAATAAAATGGGAAAGATGTCTGAAATAGCAATGATGCTTGAAAATGGAGATGAAAAAGGGTTAGTAGAATTTTTTGGCAAACAAGGATGGAGAAAGTCTGTTTCTGAAATTGGTGGTAAGGAATTTATAAAAGCATTTGATGAAATAAAAAAAGCTAAAAAGAAAGTTAAGGTAAAATCTTGAACATATGCCACCATTTATTTGGATTAATAATATTCTTTGTAGTTGTAATTCTTGGAATTATTTCAATAATAAAGGAGGAAAAAGATGGTTGATTGGAACGCTTATATAGAATACACTAAAATGAAAAATGCTCAATGCTTTGGAGGTGATACAGGCATAGATGCAGACTTTGCATTTGAGCATGACCAGATAAATGAAACCGATGGTGAACCTACAACTGCTGATGAACATAACGAACAATGGTTAATTGAAGTCGGTTCTGAAACTGGCATAGAAGAGGAAAAAGAATATGCTAATAAAAACTAAAACATTATTTAATGGGTTTGCTTCAGTCAGCACAATATTGATAAATAGGTGCAAGAATAAAAACGAAGATATGAAGATTGAGCATAAGAAAAGAGTAATGACAATCCCTATTTTAAGATTAGACAGCCCTGATTGGATTCACAAGCAAACATTTAAAGATAAATATAAAGATAGGACTTACCGCCTTTATAACTTTAAATTCGTGGAAGACAAGGATAATAAGCAGGAGAGTTTATTATGAGTAAGGTCAGCTCCCTCCTTCCTTCGTTTTCCTCTATCACACCAACCTGCTGGCCTTACTTATTAAAAAAGAGGAAAAATTGACAACAATTAAAGTAAATGAATTAGGCTCGCCCATGAGCGTTAATTCACCAAGAATTGGAAATTGGGTCACTGTTAAAGACCACGAAGAAGAAACTTATAAAATCACAGGTATTGATTACGATAATGCTTCCATTTTGACTGAACATATGAATGGAGAATTTTCACATCATTTCTTTAGAGACATAATATATATAGGAAAGGAATATTATGAACCAAACGGAAACAACAGCGAAGATTAAATTTTCAGAATCAGAAATAGATAAATTAATTTGGGCATTAACAATAGTAAAAACAATTAGGCTTCCAATTAAACCAGATTGGAAAGTCCCATATAAAGCATTACTTAAAGACTTGCAATCTATTAAGGAGAAAATAAACAATGGATCAGAACACGAAGACAAAGTTACACCACAAAGGTTCTACGGCAGCTCTAAAGAAGCTGATTGATTTAGAACTTGGCACAAAATTTAGAGTAGGCTCTGGTACTGTTGGATTCCTATTAAACAAAGCAATTGGCTCTGCTACTGTATTTGTTATAGAAGTTCCTAAAAGTCCATCTTTTTATAATGAGGACGGTAGTATTGACCCCTATTGGACAGGTAAATTACGATGGTCTTCTGAAACAGAAGTTGAGGTTATAAAATGAGATGTCCTGTATGTGGTTATCAATATGGCTCTATGAAAAAGCAAGGCGATGATATTAATGAGATGCTTAGCAAAAGAGGAGATAAAGCTAAGGGTATGATAAGAAAGATTCATAGAAAAATTGTATTTGAAATACCATCCCAAAGACTCCAGAAAGTTTATTGGTCATTCTTAAAAGCTACCGATCACATAGGAGATAAAGAAATCATACAGGCGATAACTGAATTTATAAGAGCTAAACATATAAATTATGGGCGTGGGTTAAGCTATTTAAAAGCAATCATAGTTAATAAGCATTTAGATAAAGATAAATTAAAGATACTTGAAAAGAAAAGATTGGGCAGTAGCCCTCCAATAAGAAAGGTAAAATAATGACATTTATGGTATATTGGAAAAAAATGTTAAATGATAAAACAGATGCTCCAATGATGGCATTTGACACTAGCATAGAATCTAGAGCCTATATAAAAGGGTTTATAGATTGTTTAAGGGTTCACGATAAAAAAGTGGATGAATTTACACTAATAAGCGAGTTTGAGGTTCGCCAAATTACTCAAAGGAGAAACGATGAAACAAGTTGATTGGAAAGCAGAAGATACTTTATTTCCAGTAAAGGAAGTGCCTGCTATAGGTATTCCAGAAGATGATAAAGAGATAGATTCAACAGGATATAAGTTTATAGTACGAGAAGATACTAACCAAGTATTAAGTTGCATGACAGATGAATATAAATTAGTTGATAACAGAACTCTTTTTGATACAGCTAAGAAGATAATAAAACCTCTTGGTGGTAAATTAGTTGAAGCAAGAACATTCCAAAACAGAAAAACTATGTATAAATGGAGATTCAATGATGAAATTGACTTAGGTCAAAAAGAACAACATAAACCAGAAATAATTATTAATAATAGTTATGATGGTAGTTGTGAGGTTCAAATATTAGCAGGAGCATTTAGACTAGTATGTTCTAATGGTATGATAATAGGTACTATCATTGATAGAAGTAGCAACAGACATTCTGTGTGGAATAAAAGTATAGAAAACATTGAAGAAGTCATTGTAGATGCAATTGAAGCTACGGCTGAACTTCTTGATAAAGGATTCAATGAAATGAGAAGAGATAAACCAAAACAAAAACACATTAAGGCATTCTTCAAATTGTTTCCTACTCAAGCAAATGAACAAATAACTCAGTATCTTATGGCTCATACTCCTAAAACATATTGGGATTTATTTAACGCAGGTACTTGGGTATTGACACATGGAATGAATAGAAAAAGTTGGTCTACAAGCAATTTAGAATCAAGTTTGTTCAAAACTGTTAATGCATGGGCTAAAGCATAGTGAAAGGTGGAGAATGGTTAGATTGTCCTGTTGTCATCCCATATATAGGTGGAAAATATTACTTTAGCAAAACATTACTAAGTATGTCTCCTCTTCATAATAGATACATAGAAGTCTTCGCTGGAGGTCTTAGTGTATTCTTTAGAAAGCCGCCCGCAAAGAAAAGTGTTGTTAATGACGTTGATAAAAATCTAATAAATCTTTATATTTGTGTGATAGAAAAGTTAGAGGAATTCAAAGAATACATATATTGGTATCCAAATAGTCGTGATTTATGGCAACTATTAAAAGAATCGTTTAACACTAATGAAGAATTCACAATCCCAGACCCAAAAAGAGCAGCTACATACTTTTACTTAATACGAAACACATTTAATAAAACACTAGTTAATAATACATTTAGTACTGACAGTTATTGGAATACAGATATAATAGAAGAACTAAAATACTCTAGAAAGAAATTTAACAATACTACTATTGAAAATCTTGACTTTGAAGATTTAATTAATAAATATAAACCAGAAGAAGGTGATTTTTGGTACTTAGACCCACCTTATGTGGTTGCTGACAAAAGAAAGTATTATTCTAATAATTTTACATTTGAAGATCACGTCAGATTAAAAGATAAAATTGATTTAATTCATTCAAGTGGTGGAAAATTCATGATTAGTTATGACGACAAACCTGATATAAAAGAATTATATAGAAATTATAATATTCATGCTATACCAGTTAAATATATGGCAAACAGAGGAGGAGATACCAGTAAGCTCTATAATGAGCTTGTAATCATAAATTATGATGTCTTAAAACAAGAATCGCTCTTTTAGGAAGGGAGAATATGGAAACGACACAAATAAATGGTAATATGAAAATGTTGCCATCAGCGGTAGATGCTGAAGAATCTGTACTTGGGATTGTTTTGCTCAACGGAACTTCTATGTACGAAAAGGTATTGCCGTGGATTAAAAACGAAAAAGTCTTTTACGGAGAAGATCACCAAAACATATGGAAGTCTTGCATGGTGCTATATAAGCATCATCAAAAGATAGATACCATAACTGTAATGAACAAATTGAAAGAGATGAAAAAAGAAGATTCTGCCAGTGGGTATTATCTTAGTGGGTTAACAAACGATATAGCAACTATTTCAAATGTAGTTACTCATGCAAAAATAGTATATGAAAAATATGTGCAAAGAGCAACTGCTTTAAGTGCATATAGTTTATTTGATGTAGCACACGATCAATACTACGATATACAATCACAACTATTAGAGCATGAAAGATTGATTGATGAATTAAAAAGTATCCAACCATCTAAAAAGCAAACAATTGATTCAGTAATGGATGATACTATTCAAACAATTGAAACATCAAACAATATTATTCAATTTGGATATGCTCCATTAGATTCATCATCAAGGGGAATGACAAGAAAAGAGATTACTATACTAGGAGGAAGGCCAGGACATGGGAAAACTACTCTAATGATTAATGTAATATCATCACTAGTTAAGCAAGGTCGCAAGGTTATGGTATTTTCAAGAGAAATGAGCAAAGAAGAACTGATGAAGAAATTGATTATTCTTGAAAGTAAAGACTTAGAGTACAGCATTCTAAGAGATCACAAAATATCCAAAGATGAGCAACAACAGTTAAACGAAGCAATACTAGAAATCCGTACTAAGTATCAGGATTTAATCATATATGATAACATTAGAAACCTAAGTGACACCATTCGGGAGATAACCAGACACAAACCAGATGTAATCTTTGATGATTACGTTCAATTAATACAAGTTGACATGAATGGTAACAATGATAGAAGATTTCAGATAGAAACAATCATGATGGAATATAAATGGGTAATCAAAAAGATTAATGCAAGTGCATTTTTATTAAGTCAGTTAAATAGAGAAATTGAAAGAAGAATTGATCCAGAACCAAAAATGAGTGACTATGCAGAAAGTGGTGTAATTGAACAAGTTGCAGAAACAGCTATGTTTGTATTTTATGGATACAATTTTAATCATGAAGAGTATGGACAATTTGAAAGTAAAATAATTGTAGCAAAATCACGGTATGGACAAATAGGACAATTCATAGTGGGATTTAATGGAAATAGATGTAAATTTTATGTCTCACCATTAGACGTTGAGAACAGAAAGGAAAATTGAAACAAGCTTTTTTAGGAATTGACCCCGGTAAAAGTGGAGGAATATCAATTATATATTCTAAGACTAAATATAACGCTTATAAATGCCCAGAAGACGTTTATCAAATGGCATCGCTAATAAAAGAAATAAAAAATAATTGTACTATAAAATCATACACTATAAGATGCTTCATAGAGAATGTTCACGCATTTCCTACCGATGCAAGAAGCAGAGCATTTGCTTTCGGAAAAAACTTTGGTATGTGGCTCGGGATACTTGCCAGTTACTCGGTTAAACCTCTACTCGTTTCCCCTTCCAAGTGGCAAAACCATTTCGGGCCATTCCCAAAGTTAAAGAAAGATAGAAAAAACAAAATAAAGGAAATTGCTAAAGATGCATTTCCCAATATAAAGATGACACTTTATGTATCTGATGCTATGTTAATATCTTTATATGGAAAGGAGGAAGTCTTTGGACTTAAGTAAAGAACTGGGAAAAGTAAAGATTATAGTAGATGCGGGAAAAGAAAATCTTTTAAGGTTGAGGATTCATACAATAAAGAATGAAGATATAGACTATACATGCCATGTGTTCATATTAGACGTATTGTTCTTCCAGATACAATTATCTCAAACATACGGGAGTGATATGCAATTTGTATTTGATTTTGGATTAGGTAGAATAGCCTTAATATTCTCTGTGGGTAAATTATTGTCGTGACCCCCCTTTTTGTTAGACAGCAGATAAAGATGATGTTAAAAGAGATTAATAAAATAATTGTCTCTATAGACAAAAACGAGTGGGGAGAAGCTAAGGTATATACAAAGTCTATTAAAAAGAGAGCAAAAGTACTGACAGATTATTTCAATCGTTAATCTGCAACAGCTTTACCTACTTCATAACCAGCTTCTATTGTATTTGTAAATGGTACATATGGTCTTGTTTTTGCCCAGTTTCCTTCATATAACCCAAAAATAACATTAAATGCTACTGGAGCAAATAACATTATTAAATCATTCTTCATTTGTTCTTCAGGTTTATCACCAGAAAAATTCCACCCAGCTGTAATCAGATAAATAGCTTTAATTAAATTTGATATTATAACTGAACTTACAGGTCTAACTCCAATATTCCCTATAACACTTCTTTTCCCAACAGCTTTTAAAGCTGTATTTATTGCCATTAGACCGGGAGACCACCATAAGGCTGTAGTTAGAAAACTTGCCCCACCTCTCCAGAAAAAGAAGTTTAATGCTCTTTCAGCTGATAGATCAAACTTAGGGTCTTTGCTTCTTAAAATTTCAGAATAAGTTCTTGATCCTTTTCCTAGCATACCACCAATAGTTCGTTTGCCCTTTTGTCCAGAGGCTTTAAGTAGTCTTGCCCCCCACCCCGGTACATTGAAAATTCCACCACCAGTAGTGCCAAAGAAATCTTCCATTATCTTATATTCTCTAATCATTTCTTGAAATTGATATGTTTTAAACTGTCCAGACCAGGCTCCAAGTCCAGTAAACATCTGTGGAAAATATTCTCTACTCATACCAAACATAGTATTATATGTATGAGACCTAGCCCATCTTAAAGCAGGTTCTTGTTTATATATATTCCCCGGCTTCTCATTGTCAAGCTCTTGAAAATCTTGAGATAACATCATACCTTCTGTCGCTGTAATCTCTCTCATGAGCAACTCTGCTCCAGAAAAAGTAAATGATTGAAATTTCTCATCTAGAAGCCAAGTAAGCATCCACGAAGCTGCTTGGTTAACTTGGCTTTTAGTCATGTTTTTATTCATGGAATTAATTCTATTCTTTAATATCCTCAATTCTCTTGCTGCTAGAACCGCAGTCCCATCCTTCTTTCTTCTAGCTCCTCTTAAAATTTCAAATTGTTCATACATCAATTTTCTTTGTCTTTTTAAAGCAGTAAGACTATCTCTATCCTTATGAGGGAGAAGCTTCCTTAACCAACCATCAAAAGTAGTACTATTATTAATAAACTTAACCTTACTTGCCCATAATCCAGCCATAGCAGCTCTTGATTTAATGGGAGTAGCCCAATTAATATCCTCAGTACTTCCACCTGACATAAAATCAGCATATGCATTAATTAGGTCTAATACTCCAGAAAACTTTAAAGCTTCCTGTATTTCTGGTAATTTCCTAGCTTTGATAGCCCTCATGAAATGTTCTAATCCCCAAGTTTCAATAACACTTTCAAGCTGAGTATAGTTTCCCAATGTAGATATAAAGTTTAATAAATTTCCCGAAATCCAATTATTATGAGTAGCTACTCTTTTTGCTATACTTTCAGGGCTTGTTCTTCTTGTACTGTTAGTAATTTTATAAGCCTTATTACCTATGTCAGCTAGTTTCCCATAACTAAGGTCAACCCCCATAAACCCAGCTTCATGTGACATATCCCCCATAGCAACCTTAGATTGATTAATTAACCACCTTTTTAACTCAGGATTTTTTATAACAGCTATTGCTTTAAGCATCTCTACCTTTAACTTATTATATTGTATAGCAGTTATTGTTTTTCTTATATAATCACCAAATACACCCTCATCTCTTTCTCTATCCATCGGGTTCATAAATGTTTTTCTATGTTTTGCGTGTACAATTCTATGCAAAAGTTTCATCTTTTTTATGTTTTCTGGAGTAGGTGTAAGAAGAGATAAGTTTCTCATTCTAATAAGATTTGTTCTCTGAGAGTCCCATCTAGATATTGTCTTTTTATGTTTTCCTATTTCGTCAAGAGCCATAGCAAACTCATCTCCACTTACGATTTGATCTCCAGTACTAATGCCTTCGTTATATGCGTCTAAGACCTCATTTAGTGAATCAATTATTGCTTTTCTTTTGTTTATATCATTATCAACTTGATCTATCGCTTCATCAAGGCTTTCATCGTACACTAAATCTTTATATACTCTTGGGTCAAAGTTTTGTTTGACTTTTTGAATAAAAGTATCCCACCCGACTAAAAATCCACTTTTTGTTTCAAGAATATTTGCAGACATTTGCCCACTACCATCAATTAATTCTATCATTTCTATTGTACTTTTATCATCTAGATCAGTTAGAATAGTAGCCTGAGCAGCTGTGGAAGCTTCGTTGAGAGAATCATTTACCTCTGTGAAATTTTTTTCTAAATAGTCAAAAAATCTTGAATTAAGGTCTCTTTTGGCTGATAAAGACTGCCATATATTCATTTGACCTGTGTCTTCTGTTGGCTGAGGGGCATTGATACCAGCTATCGCATGATGTGGTTGTTTATCCATAATAGTAAAATTGCTATATTCTCCTACCCTTTGGCTTGATTGTTTTATGGTATAGTTGAATTGATTATACTTCCCAGCTTCATAGAACCCCTCTTTTATACCAGTATTATCCCATAAATGTTCTCCTTGATCCCCCAATGTCATCATAAATTGTAATTCACCGTTTGGATTAATTGAACCTTTTCTAACTAATACAGCTGGATAATATTCATGTTGCACATCAGATTCTGATCCATCCTCATTCCTTTTAAGCATTACCCATACATTTTCTATTTCAGAATTATTTGGGTCAGTTGTTACCATTTCATAATGAGACAATCCTCTAAAGGTTTCTCCATATTCTGTTGAGGCAAAATCTTTTTTCATAACACTTGCAACAAAAGATTTCTCTTCTGGTGTTAAATCTTGGTATAAAGTTGGTTTCATATATCGCACTCTACCATCTGCTAGATCATTCTTAAGTGCTATGTAATCCTGTTTTAAGAGCCTTCGTTGCTCCTCAGGGGACATTTGCTCAAAGGATTTGAAAACTATTGATTCTCCATGTCTATCAGACCCCTTTGAATCTCTTTCTCTGAAAACCAAAGCTGATAAATCATTTGAATGTCTTGACATTACAGCCTCAATTAAATTAATGTATGTACCTTCAAAGTCAGTATAATCATCAATAAATGGGGCTGCTTCATCAAAAATTGAGTCTTTTAATCCAGTTATTTTGTTGAGTAAATTTATTCCTACCCCAGTATGTTCTCTCTTTGAAATCATTCTCCATATATCTTGATGATAATTTGCAAACCATCCTAATTTTTTAGTGTTAGGTTTTATTGCAACAAATCTATCTATCATTTTTTCAATTGATTTAATCTGATGTATGTTTTCATTGTTGAGATTAGGAACAGCTCTTTGTAGAAATACATGGGTTGTTGTGTTAACTGCATCTAGTATTTGAGTATAATCAACAAGGAATTGAGTATCTACCAATACATTTGTTACATGATTAAATAATTTATTATATATTTTTTGATGCTTAGCTAGCCTTACTTTTTCAACCTTTGCTCTATTAATAAGCACCTTAGACTTTTGTTTCAAATCTTTTAGCCTTGATCTGTCCTGAGGAGCCATAGTCCCAGCTTTAGATTTAGGGAAAGTAGTAATGACTTTCATTTCTTTAGTTATCATAGATAACTCTTCTTTTATAGCTGGTATTTGATCAGTCGGTCTACCGATAGTGCTTTTAAGATAAAACTTTATTTCATCCTCTATAAATGTAGCTTCCTCAAGAGGAAGTTTACTTCTTAATATTGTTGAGCAATGTTTAGAGCCAGCCATTATCCACACCCATAATCTTCTAAAAGACCCTTTGAGATTAAGTTATCAAAAGTCTTAAGTTTAATTTCAAATCCTGTTTTTGGTTCATCTCTTGTTGCAATTTTCAAATTCTTTATCCACTTTTCTCCATACAAATTTAAGAAGTCTCCATCTAATAAGTCACTAGGCATCCACTTCATAACTAATCTCCTCCTACTCATTTCGTCTCTATTTGTAACGGGAGACATTGTTGTTTCAAGTTGATGTCTCAAAGCTTCATGCTGAGACTCAAGATGACTGATTACATCTATTAAAGCTTTGAGATCATCAGTAGACTTTTGCCAGTGCATCTGAATTGTTTTAAATTTTCTATAATCATTTTCAGATTTGAAGTCTCCAGCAATTATTCCCTTTTTTATAGTCCTAGGCTGTCCCTCTTCCTGCTCGGTTACCTTAACTTCAGACTGTTCTTCAAATTCAGTTAGTCTATCATCCCACTCCTTCTTATCGTTTACTTTTGTTGACAACATTCTTCTCTTCCATTTTACATTAGCTCCACCACTATTTAATGCATTAGATATGTCTGTGATCAATATTCTAGTTTGTATAGGTCTTACACCACTTGCGCTAGTTGAAGTACCACCAAAGAACCCTAATGTAGCTACGAATCTAGCCCCGGGAGACAAGGATTCAAAATGAGGTCTCCACTTATCCTCAAATATTTCAAACGCCATATCATGGTCAAGTTTAACCGATGTTATATCTAGTTCTCTCATAGTCCAAACAGTTTCTGCAAGCTCTATCATAGAATAGAATTCACTATTCATCTTCGCTGATATACGATTACCTATTGATATATCCTCAGGAGTTAAATTATATTTATCTTTTATCTCCAATAAAAGGTTATCAGTTCCAGATATTTCTTGCATAGTCATGTTATGAGCATTTTTTGCTTCTGTTTCATTGTATTGTATAAGATTATCATAATCTTTAAGGTTATTGTCTACCATAAATTTCCACGGCATAGATATTAATGTCTCCAAATGGTGAGGTTCTACCTTTAATATACTAGCAGAAATTATTCTTGCGTTTGGTACTCGCATCATGCTCTGTTCAATTGTCATTCTTTGACTACTTTGAACTTTAATACCAGCCAACTCTTCCTCTTGTTCTAATTTACTACTATTAATTCTATCGTAAACTGTTTTACTCTCTTCTATCAGAGCATTCATCCCAAGTTTATTTCTATCAGCATCATATCCTTGTCTTAATGATGTAAGCCTAAGATGCTTAGATATTTCTCTCATAATAGGAACAAGAGTATCTGAAACTTGAGGAACTGGTCTTCCGTCTTCAAACTCTACGTTCCACAATCTTTTTTGAATAAAACTATTAAAGTTACCAGACGCTTCTTTTGTCTTTACACTTAAAGGCCACCAGTACGACAGAAGACCTTCTTTACTTTCATCAAAAGCAGCCTGCATTAAGATAGTAATTTCTCTATCACTTGTTGTCTTTAGATACTTAGTGCCACTTATATTAACAATCTCATCTCCATCTTGTAAGTCTTCTTGAGATACATCGTTGTTAAGAGGAGCATACATCATAATTACTTCTTCATTAGGGTCTCTTGGCTTTAATTTAAACCTAGTCTTAGTCTTTGGGTCTTCTACTATAACTTCAAGGCCCTTAAAATTTAATATAGCCCTAGTTGTTCTAGCATTCTGAACCATTCCTACCTGATTGCCAACCTCAAAATTATTTGATACTTCAGTAAGGATATTTTTCTTAGTTGGTGTCTTAGGAGAAGGTTCTTTAGCAAAAAGTTTTAACTTAGGAGAGTACATTAACTTTTCATAGTTAGGATTTCTTACAAATCCACCCTGTTCATCTTGAACCCACTGTAGTTTAACCAACAAATCTTTTACATGATCTGGGAATCTTCTTGATGTAGCAGTATCACCATCATAGTCAGCTTGCAACCACTCTTTAATTGTTTTCCAATTCAAAAACATCACATCACCGTAGTCCATGTACTCAAATCTTCTTATCTTTAACATTTGTGGATTTGCAAAATGCTGTATAGGAACTCTGAACACTAAGTTCCATCCACGTTGAGGTGACCAGTATATATCTGCATCGCTACTATCAAGGAATTCATTTACCAAATCTACTTGGTCTCTTCTACCCTTTTGAGTCCTAGATAGTTTTTTAAAATCTTTTTTATCTCTTCTACTTAAGCTATCCAAGTATGCTTTTTCAACATCTTTCCATACTGGATGAAATGGGGTAGCCGCAAATTCATTCTCTTTCACAGTATTTGTAATGTCTGGTCTTAGGTGGGAGTATTCAGCGTATTGCCCACGACTAGACTTAGTTGCTTGCCTTGACGATACTCTACCCTTAAGTAATCCATCAACAATGAACCTATTGTTTATCATTGGAACTATTGGAGTGGAATTATGAGGATGCATTATCAATCCATATGCTTTTTCATCAAGCTTATCTACCATTTTCATTAAGTTAGTCTTTGTAACTGTAGATTGCTGAGCTAAAGACTGTAGAAATGTTACCATTAGAGTTGGATTGTCTCTCATCGCCTTAACTTTTCGTAGGTATGACTCTGAATCAGCAAATATACTAGTCATAAGTTCATCAAATATTGGTTTTAATTCTGGGTTAGTTGCAAATAAATCAGTCCACTGGTCAAACCATTGGAAAGGAGCTGTGCCGCTACCCTTTGAGAAGAACCCAGCTGTTTGAAGTATTCTAATTTCATCATCTTCTATTCTAAATACATTATTTGGTTTAGTAAGATTACCTTGACGCATCTTTGCTTCGTCAATAGTCATTATCATATCCATAAAGTTGCCATCTTTATCAAATATATCTATTTTATTTCCTTCTCTACGAACAGACAGTATAATTTTATCTGTTTCCTTGTCTCTAATATCTATCTCTTGGGCTAGAACATTGAGACCCTTAAACTGTACATAATCTTTATTGTCTGGAGACATCTTTCGCATAAATGCCTTGAACCACCCCATATTGTAATCATCTTTACCATTCTCAGGCATCCTACCTAAAGTAAATTGTATAGATTCAATAGCTCTTGATCCAGTTAATATCTGTCCATCAAATATGTAATCACCCTCTTCATCTACAAGTTCTATTCTATCTCCGTTGCTATTAACAGCATAAGTCGTATTGTAATCAAAGTACGCTACTTCGTAACCTCCACTACCATTAGTATCATTGCCATCAGCCATGTCAGCATTAAGTCTTTTGGAGTGTTCCTTCAACGTGTATCCATCATCTTCATGCATAGAACGTACGCTATGAACCTTTTGCCACCATCTATATCTAGCGATAGTCTGCACAGCCAACTCAACTCCAAGACCTCTATTAACCCCAGCGTCATTAATTAATTCATCAGCTTGAGCTTGAGTAATATTATCATTTTCAACCTCCTTCAAAAAGAATTCTCTAGTAACGTCAGCGTTCATGCCTATCATTACATCCTTCTTATCAGCTATCCCTATTACTATGCTTTTGCCCTTGCCACCCTTACTTCCCACTATAAAGGCGGGTCTTTCTATACCTCTTCTTTTAAATCTTGAGAAATTCCTACCTAATTCCTCGTCAATTTGGTATATTCGGTTTTCATCAAGGAAAAATGGATGCTCTTTTGTAAATAAAGATTCCAACCTAAGGTTACCATCCTCATCATATTGTCTGCCTCTTTCAGCTTTTCTTACATAGCTTTCTACTATATCACTACTACTTAATATTGCATGGGGTACTCCCTGTCTATCAAGAAAGTTAGAAGAAACAAAATCCGATCTTTCTCTTTGTGACTTTGAATCATATTTAGTTTGACTGTATAATCTTTTATCATCTCTTTTGGTAGGCTCAAGTCTCCCAGTTTTCGGATTCTTTCTCAAGTTTACAAGCTGGAACTGTATTTGTTCTTCTCTTAGTATCTGGTTAAGAATTTGGTTATAAAAAGAATTAATAATATTAACATTAGAAATTGTTTCTGTATCAATATTATAAGTTGTTTCTAAATACTGATAAAACTCTTGCATACCCATCGTTTCATTTGAAGCTTCATCTATAAACTCATTTGATTCATTCTTCCTCCAAGTTCCTTTTCTTGAGAAAATAGTATATCTTATATCATTAAAGTCAGCGTTAGATATTCTTTTACCAGAGCTTTCTTCAATGAAATTCTTCATGCCCACCATTACCTTGACCACCCCAGCACCACTGGTGTCTTTAGCTGTTACCTTATCATTAACAACGTCTGGATCATCGTAGTTTTCTCCTTCAGATGTTGTCATCTCAAGATTCTCTACGATTTCTTGTGCTACTGGCTTGGTTGCATTGGCAATGCCTTTCTGTAATGCATGACCTGACCCAGTAATGTCATGGTCTTGAGTAAAAGCATCACGATCCCATACGCTAGAGCCATAGAAATGATCTGAAGCCCATCTTTTAAACCACCTTATAAGAGTATTTTTAAATTTTGGTCTCATTCTCCTTATCTGTTTAAGAACTCCATGCACAAAGGCTTTAAACAGTTTTGCTTCTGGCCACCCTAAGTTTTCATATCCTTTTTTAAAGTTATCATATGCACTTTGAAAGTGTACCCCAGCTTCCCTGAAGTCTGGATTGGGTAGTGGATTGACAGCAATTCTTTTAAGAGACTTCTCACTAACAAGTAAAGAACCAAACCCTTTAATAACATCAGTTGCAGCCTGTCTAAAGAACTTTTGTTCTTCTTCAGAAGCTGTAGTTGCAAACTCCATGTTAAAAGTTAACAAACGATTAATAAAGTTATCTACGCTACCATATTTTTGAGTGACTGCCTTCAATAGCTTTTCTGACATCATGGCAGCTTCATCCTCTTGCAATCCTTGTTTTTCTAATAAGTTTATAATCACAGATTTAAACTCTACAAGCTTCATATCAACCATCTTAATATTCTTAATCTCACTAACCAATACTTGAGCTAATGGAGAAAGAGATTTAAACTCTTGTTCAAGCTTAGATACTTTGGGCTTATTCATTCCAGCCCTGCCATATAAATCTTCAAGTTCTTTATCCCCACCTAAATCATTTGATTCCATATCAATATCAAACTGTGTCTTCTCAGATTTCTGCTGGATAATATCTTCATCAGTCTGAGGAGATGGTTGCCCATCAGTTTCAACCATTTGAGATTGTCCCTCAGCTATAGCCTGTAACTCAGATATTGTGTTCATGTTATCAGGAGCAGGTGATTGAGATACTGGATACTGTGGAGATGTTTGTGCTGGATCAGGTTTAGTTACTGGTGTCTGTGGAGCCTGAGCCTGAGCCTGAGAGACTAGATTTAATTCTTTACTAATCTTAGCTGCGATTGCTTGTTTGTTCTTTGCAGTAAAATTGATTTCACCATTCTTATTTTTAAGTATAGATGGATCATTCTTAAGTTTTTGTCTTAAAAGGGGAAACTGATCTAATATTTTATTTAACTCAGTAGCTGGCTTAGATGATAATTCTTTTATTGGGTCTGGTGATTGCTTCATCCTACCAATAAACTCAACCCTTTTAGATTTCTCTGTATTCTTCTGCTCAGTTACAGGCTTTCTTCTTTCTTGTTCAGATAGTATAGCCTGCCTTTGTAATTCCTCTGGAGAGAACTGTGATTCAACTTCTTTATCTATACCTTCTTCAACTAATCTATCTGTATCAGTAAATTTTTTCTCTATCTGACTTATAGTTTGACCCTCAAAGTCACCAATCTGATTATATAATGTAGCCTTACGATGTTCAAATTCAGAGTCAGCAACCCCAGCAGCATAATCAACTCCTAAAATCTGTTTTTCAACATCAAGAAAATCTTTAATCATAGACTTAAGAAATCCTTGCCCTTCTTTATCAGTACCAATTAACTTGTCCTTAGCCCTAGACCCAGATATTCCCTTACCAGCTGCTTTTCCTTTTTGTATATTAATCTTTCCTTCAGCAAACATTCTAACAAGAGTATCTAAATGCCTGTTATGTAAATCTCCATCTTGTACATTTGCTGCAACTAAATCAGGAAACCTTCTTTTCATACCCAGACGGGCAATGTTCATTACCTTTTCTCTGTCAATTTCAGACATTTTATCTAGTATACCCATCTTGTTTGGGTTTTCCCTTAGAATATTTAGAATCTGATGATGAATACCCTTCTGAGATGGAGGTTTATTAGCAAGTCTTCTTAAAACTTTAAAGAAAGCTTCTTGTTGAGGGTCTTTAGATACTGGAATATTCTTAAAGTCGTCTAAATTAAAAGGCCCTTCTGGATCAATAACACTCTCAATCCAAGACTGCCAATTAAATTGTTCTAAGTAATCTCCATCTATATAGTCTTTAGCCCACGCTGACCCCTTTTTCCTACCTTCATCATAGTTCTTACCAGTATCCTTATCTGTTTCTTGTTCTGTTTCCCATAGAACTTCTTCACCCTCAGACTTTTCAGATGCATATCTAGCCATAGACCTTAGGTTTGCAGATACACCACCACCCAATAAGAATCCAGAAACACCACCAGCTGCTATTTCAGAATGTGATGCTTGAGACCAGAGGACATCTGATGCTAGAGCATCCCCGACACCCTTGTTGTTTACAAGAGTCTCATGCCAAAATCTTTCATTAGCTCCTTGAGCCCACTCCTCAATGCCCTCTCCTACAGCTTGTTTAGCCCCTATTGATAACATATTCCAACCATAGACATCATCTAACTTTGAAGTAGGATCATATTTAGCAAGCTTATTGAATATACCTTTGTTCATCATCTTTCTAAATGGCAAATCAAGACCAACAGCCTTAGCGAATGATCTAATACGAAGTTGTTCAAGAAGAGTATTTATTATACCAACAGCATAAAATGATTTAGCTGCGACATTGAATGCTTCGTCTTCTGTCATCAGCCCCTTGCTAACCTTCTCTTCCATTAGTTCTTTATAGTTAGACATAAAGGCATTGCCACCCTCTTGAGATAATAAGAATCCCATAGTACCTGTTGTGACTAAACCACGAGATAAAGGCTCTGGATTAAATTGATTAGCTATACCAACAAGAGTTGTAACCATAGTTGGCCAAGACTGAGCGACTAAATTCATAGTATACCCCCAGTTCTTACCCATAAATAAATCTTTAAGTTTGAAAGTATCTTGCTTGTCTTCCAACCACAAGTAGTAAGCTCTTAGATCAGGGTCATCATCAATTGCTTTTTCCATAGACAATCTAGCTAAAAGCATACCCCTCTCTAAGTCTGAGTATTTCCAATCAGTACCAGTAACCGCAGAAACTAATGGTAAGAAATATCCATCTTTCCTAAGAGCAGTAAGTTTTTCATCTGCCGATAGAGGTACTTTAATTCTTTTTGGGTCTAATTGATCTGGTGTTGTAGTTTCCCACTTAGGGACTCCCAATGATTCTTGAAATCTTTTTCCATGTCGTTCATTCCCAAACCATCCATCAGGTAATTGTTGCCCCTTGTCATGTAACTTCTCTTCTATGACATCTATTGAATCTACTATATCTTTATTTCTCTCTGACTCTGGCTTCTTCTTATACATAGGAGAAGAAGTATCGGCATCAGTTAATATAGCAAATGGAAGAGTAACATCTTTAGCGAGTTGTTTTAAAGAATAAGAACCATCCTCAATATCATCCTTCTTTGCTTCATTTATAGCAGGTGTATTAGATAAATCACCTACAATATTTACAACCTCAACACTATCTGGATTACCTTTTGATTCAGCCAGCATTACTGCTTTTGCTGTATCAGACTCAGCCCCAAATACTTTATCAATATATAATAAATAATCAGTAGCTACTCCATACCTTTTCGTAATCTCATCGTTTGACAGACCCATGAATGGTTCATGTTTGCCATCTTGAAACGTAGCCCATCTCTTCCATCCCTCTTGTTTCTGTAACCTAGCACTATACTCAAGGTTTTCTTTTGGAGTCATTAAGCTTGGGTGAACATATTTACCCCATACTTTTTGCTGCTGATCCTCTCCACCCTGATAATATTCATTCACTTGCATCAACCCATAGCTCTTAACTTCCATCCTATTGTCACTAGGTGTAGAGCGTTGAAAATCTTTTCCAGATAAATTCTTAGTATAATAGTCTAAACTAGCAGCGTTAGGAGAACCCATCCTAGTCATAGTAAGGGCAGTTCCTCTGAGACCTTCTTTGGCACTTTCTAAACCGGCTGGTATAGATTTACCCCAAATATCACCACCATATGATTTAAGTTTTTTACCCCAAACAGGATAATCTTTTAGAAAACCAGCTACTAATTCTTTGTCTGGCACATCATCATATCTTCCTCTACCGTATTTAACTCTAAGAGCATCAGCGAAGTCAGATAAGCTTGTATTATCTGTTATATAAAGATTTGGGTCTTGTGGCATTATTTACTATTTCTGGGTATCAAAGAAATCCCAATCATCAGGTAGTCCCTCTGAAATATCTTCAATGTTCCCCCATTCAGATACTAAAGACCCACTAAAGACATCACTGTACATTTTGTTTAAGTCTCGTAGGTATCTGACTTGCTTTCTAAAAGCTTCAGCTACAGCATCAGAACTCTCACCATAATCTTTAGTCGCAATGCCTACGCCTGTTATATCTACCATTATTTCTTCCATTTTTTGATCGGAAAGATCAGATATTCTTATATTTGCATAATCATTATCAACGTCTTTAAGAAATGTTATTATACCTTTAGCAACATCTTCATACTGTCTCTTCCAGACAACTGGATTAGCCATTCTACCGGGGTCTAATGTTAAGAACTGTTGATTAACACTACTCATTCCACCCCTTAGAGCCTTCAGACCTTCTTCACTTTTAATCAATGACTCGGGAACATTCTTCCATTGATTGAATGCTGAGTTTGATGATCCTTTTAGTAAGTCAAAGTTTTTACCAAGAGATTCTTTAAATAGAAGTTTGTTTTCTTTCTGGAACTTAGTAATTGATTCCATCGCTTGATCCCATTGTCCACCTTCAACATACATTTCAGCTACACTAACTACATCTTGTAGTGATTCTCCAGCCATAGGAAGATTCGGGAACATATTTGGATCAAGCTGTACACCTTCCATCTTCTTATCAACATCCATAGACTCTAGTAACGACATTATATTTAATGAAGATTTAACTTCGGATAATTGTTCTTTAAAATATGCTCTAGTAGACACATCTAATAACCCAGCGTTCTTAAGCATAGATTGTTCAACTTTACTTAGTGCTTTTATGGCTTCACCAGACTCATAATATCCTGCCTTAGCTCTCTCTTGTTTCTTTAATATTTGATCTTTTGCAACAAAGAAATCATCTACTGTTTCTTCTCTTCTCTCAGACGCTGCTACGATAGCATCTCCAGTAGTTTGTAAAGCTTCGTTATATGGATTTAAAACAAGTGGGTCATCCCATGCACCAGCTAGAGAATCAATTGAACTTAATATTTTTTTATTAATATCAGACGGCAACTTTACTGACAGCTTATTAGACAGCTGAGACATTCTTACACTAAGGTCATCTCTTATCTGTTCATCCTTACTGAATTGCCCCATAGAATTAAGTAAATATAAACCTTTATATACTGCATTAAGCCAACCTGTGTTGGTAGCGTCTATTGAAAAATCCGATTTAGCCATTAAGTTTCCTTAGCCTGTTCTACTTGTAACAATCTAGAGAAAAAGTCATCCATAAATTCTTTTCGTTGACCATAAACATCCTCTTGAAATTTTATATTAGCCGATTGAGCCTCAAAGTCTAAACTCGCAAGAGCATCATCCATTGTAGATATTTTTTGAGTAGCCTGGCTCATAGCCACATCACTTTGTAACCCAATTGACTGAGCTGTTGATTGGCTTGTGAATCTATCTGCAAAGTTTCCACCTCTTTGTCCGCCTATTTGACTCCCCCTATATCTTGAAGCCTCGTTCATTTTAAACGAAGCCGCCTCTCCACCCTGCATTAATCCTTCCATAGTTTGACCAAACCCACTAACACTCGCTTCCTTACCTCTTTCAAGAGCACCAGATTTAATCCCTCTTTGTTTACCTTCAATCTCCATTAGACTTTTCATGAATCCTTCAGATTGAGTATCGTATTCCATCCCCTCAAAATACTTTTTCATATCTTCAGGGACATTATACTGACTCATTAATTCATCTAAGTCAAGATTGAATTTATCTTCCCAATCATATCCGTAAGAATCAGAATCACTCCTTTCCTTATCTTCCTTAACTTTGCTCTCGTCTTCATCAACTTTATCCGCATCGGGATTGTCATCCATCCACTGCATTGCCCCTGATTTAGTGGGGGCAGAATAAAGTATTTGGCCTTCGCTACCAAGAACATTCCATTCTCCACCCTGTCCTACAACTACTCTCATATATTACCCTAACTGCTGAATTGTTTAAACCAATTTTCAAAAAGAGTCTGATCTCCAGATGCTAATTGGGTAGTGTGATCTTGAGCATACTTTCTAGCTGTATACTGTTTCGCTCTTTGTAGAGTACCAATACCAGCTAATTTTTCTGTAGCCAAACTTGAAGCAGTGGTAGCCCCTGTCCCAGCACTTGCTGTATATGTACCAGATTCTCCTAACATCTGATCTAAGGCCGCCTTGTCTGTAGCCACAGTACCCCCAGCAGTCTTACCAACTTCCGTTACTGGAGTGAAAAACTCTTTCATCTTTTTAGACATTTCAAACCCTTCACCAAATATTTTCTTTCCTCCCCATTCTACTGTCTTACCCATAGCTTCTTTACCTCCCGGTGAAAAGTATGCCTGACCAAGCATAGCTAAAGCTGTACTTGTTAGATCACTTTTTCCCTGACCTTTTACCATATCCTTAAATGCTTCTCCCTGCTCTCCTTTACTCTTTTGCATTAAAGAGCCTTCTAATTGTTTTAAATCTTTTACTCTTTTACCTGTGTCAGATGCTTTATATAATTCTGAACCAGCCTGTCTTCCGAACCAATGAGAACCCCCAGCCACTGCAACCTGCGTTGCTAAACTTGCCCCACCTGTAACCGCCGCAAGAGCTGCCGACCCTAAAGCTGTAGCAGCCCAACCACCAGCGGTCTTCCACCACTCTTCTTTTTTAAGACCTTCCGCAGCATCTTCTTGCAGTTTTTGAATCTTGTCCAAAGTTGCAAACATATCTTTCCCAAGCATCGCTGTCCCATATCCTGATCCTTTATATTGTTTTGTTTCGGGTGTTGGCATTCTGGTCTCCTATTATAAGTCTTTAAATTTACGGTTGCTCTGTATATTA
>Ga0080013_1000616_pt1 | contig 50160 bp, 42 predicted proteins | sample ETNvirenome_6_85_FD_69236 | JGI IMG/M metagenome (GOLD analysis project Ga0080013, IMG submission 69236) | Marine viral communities from the Pacific Ocean - ETNP_6_85 (SPADES assembly) (version 2) | ecosystem: Environmental > Aquatic > Marine > Oceanic | place: Pacific Ocean | collected 2013-06-19
AGGCACCGGTTTTCCTATAGTATCATCTAAACCAACTAGTTCTGCCAAAGATTTGCAGTTATCTCCTCGATATTTTACACCATCGATCGTAACCGATTCTGGATTTGTAATACTTATAGTTATTCCCTTGGACGTATCGGTCGGTACAGAGCCGCTTTGACACCACATACCTACTGTTGATATCAGGTCGCTTGCTCCCGGATCAGCAAACGAGTTTGCCGTAGGTGTGGCGAGGTTTAGGGAACGGCCGGGGCCCGGGGCAAAGTTTAGCACCGGGGTCTCGAACTTGCTTTGGAGCATATAATATACGCCATCATCTGTGGTTGCCTTATCAAAGAAATCAATACTTTGATCAATCTGTTGTGCAAACCAATATCCCGGCGATTCTGTGGTATACTGATCTTCGCCGGGGGTACCCTCTGTCTTGTTTTCCAAGTCTCTGGTATAGTCGAAAGATAAGCTGGTTTGGATATCATCAAAATTGTATTTACCGGTCCAGTCGGCCACAAAGCCCATAGTAACACTGCAACCACCATTAAAATAGCCAGGAGTTACATGAGCAAAGCTGGCCGATACCGACGCTGAAGTCGCTGTGGGGTCTTGATTTAGAGCAACCGGATATCCGAAGCCGCTTCCCCTATTAAACATACTAAACGTTGCTAAATCTGGATCTCCGGTCCTCGGGTTCACAGGCCTTCTCATGTGTACTGTCATGGCATATGCTTTGTCTTCCTCAACAGGCTCCCACTCAGACTCTTCCTTAACGCCCCTTAAGGTCGTCAAGCCAAAAGGTCTTTCCTTTTCGCCTTTCTTCAAAAAGAAGTTAACAGTTTCACAAAGAAAATTGTCTATGGCCATGCCATACAATTCTTTCCCTGAGCCATCCCAAGAGCAGCGATGACTATGAGAGCCCGGGTGTTCACTGTCGGTTGCCGACAAAGACGCCGAGCCTAGGCCGCTATCAAAGATATGCGACCCGCTGATATAGCCCTCCGACAGGCGACGAGATCCCACGGTTATTCCGGTGTTCAAATAATTTTGAGGATGCAAGATTGCCTCAAACGGTATACGTTGTAACCCATACTTATTGACAGGCCTGGGCGTTGAAGCACTTAAAATGCTCCCGGGGCCAAAATCGACTATAGCTGCGGTAGTACCGTCATATTCACCTTGCAGGGTGGTTAGAGAACTTGAAAGCGCTTGGCCGAAACCCATGTGAGAGCCCGTAATATCATCCCCTTCGGCGGTGGTCCAGTCGGGATTAACTACAACATAGTTGCCAACTGCAATACCGGATTTAATAGTATTATACAAAATACCCGGCGCGAACAGGGGTTCAAGAAGGGCGCGGTAAGCAGCTGGAGTACTGGAAGAAACATGCTCTCCATATGAACGAGAGAATAGCGTGGCAAGCTCTAGCGTTCTTTCAACAGGATAAAAACCCTTATAAAACAAAGGTTTGACCAAGGCAGAGCATTCCAATATTAGCTTCTTCTTGAGGGGCCGGCCGTTAGACACAACTTTTCCATTTAAGTCGCTATCTATAACCTTAAAATACTTCCAGAAATCTGCACCGTAAACCTTATAAAAATCGTCAGTATCGGCAACATCGCAAATTTTACTTCCTAAATCGTAACTATTATTTATGGCCGCGCCGGTTATATCGAACATGCCTGGAGAACTGCCATCAAGATCAGCTAGCCAGTTCGAACCATTATCTTCAACTAGTGTCCCTATGTGCTCGCTAATTCTAAACTCTGGTACAATAGAATGATCCTTTCCAATCAAACGTATATATTGCATGTGCTCCTCATAAGAACGATATGGCTCTTGACCCGTTTGGGAAGCCACTTCGAATTTGGCGCCACCATAATATACTGACGATCCTTGCGCGGAAGCGCTTCCGATCGGAACTAGTGGGGCATAATGAGCCGCAGGTTTAATAGTGCCGCTTAAGTAGCCACCAAACCTACAGTAGTTATTAAAAAGCTCTCCTGAAAGATCATTAGTGGCCAAACCATAGTTGGTACCGGCGTTAGAGGGGGTCGACCCGGTCGTGGCAGCGCGTCCAGAATCATTGGCAGGGCCGTCCAAGGGCCAGCAGCTGGCATTTAATATGGCATTTCCTTGGCTATTGACTGTTACGGTGGTGTTCTCGAAGCCTTTCGGCGAAGCCAGCGCCGAGGAAGAGACCGAACGAATACTTCTAGAGCTGTTCCAGATTTGTGGACGTCCAGTATGTTTGCTAGCGAGGCCCATTTGTTCAGTATATTTTGTTCTTGATCTAAACCTGTTTTGATATACACTAGTTTCGCGAGGATAAATTCGTTCTGTGTACTCTATTGTCGGAGCGTTTGAGTTCAACACTTCAGCGGTGGCAAGCCGGTATGGAGTATTTAAAGTGGCATCCTTGGCTATATCCAGTCGATTATTAAGTTTCTCATTAGAAAAATAATCTAGATTGTTTGCCCACGAAAGTCTCATTAGCGCGGTCACCTGATTCGATGTATCTTCCATCACAAAAGATATTGGCTTATGTCTGCTACTTAGTGGTTGTTCAATATAGCGAGTAACAGTATTGCTCTTAATACCGTGCACGGTCGTCTGCCATCCATCTCCATAGTAAATAAATTGAGATTCATAATCACGCTGAGATATTATATTAGTATACCTCTGGGATCTCACAACCGGGTGTTCGCTGCCTCTTATCTGTTTCCATGTGGGATGCCCCCATGGCCCATTGCGGTGTAGCATAAGCGCATTAAAGGCCGGGACTCCTCCGGTGGAATACGATCCAACGAGGCCGCCCAGAATTCCGGCTGCAGGGAGTACGGCTGGGGCCTCTGTGCCCTCGTTGCCGATGTTGATATAATGTATAAGATTCTTAAGATCCGTTGTATCAGTACCCCCGTCTTTATACCCCTCAAAAAAACCTAAAAAGTTGTATCTGCAGGTTACTGGTTCGCGAACGTTTGTGTTCATGCCGTTAAAGGGCGTTCCCAAAGCGTCCCTGGTGGATGTCCCAGAATCCGCTCCGAAAACGCGGGGGCCGGCGAGGGGCTGGTCGCCAAGCTGGCCAGAGCCGGTGCTGGCAAAATCACTAGATGAAATAACTGGCAGGCTTGTCACAAAGCTTCCACTTAATATTGTATAAGTAAAATAATCACTTCCGGACGGCAAACTTTCTGCTATCCACCGATAGCCGCGGGCAGCTCTTGGTATGGGATGTTGTACCCACCAGTTATCATACTGAGAGCCAGTCAGTATCAGCGCATGCGCGGCGTAAGGGTCCGAATCCCCACTAGCTTCAAATCTATATCTCCTGTTTCTGTTAACCTTGTGGTATGAGGGGACAGTATTGTATGCGCTCGATGATACACTACCATATTGAGCATCCGTACCAAAGGGGCCGGCATGCAAAGTGAGCAGTGTTCTCAAGCCGCGGGGATATTCGAGGTGACCGTGAACATGTATTGATCCAGATTCACCGCTTCCAGAGCCTCTGACCGTTAGATTGCGGAACGGCAATGCGTTATAAACCGACTTTTCTTCGTGCGCTGGGTCCATATAGCCCCTAGAGAGCACTTCATACGAACCAGGCGATGAAAACCGATTGACTATTACTGTTTTATTGGACGTCGAACCGGTTCTGCCAGGTAATTCATATCTCAACTGTCCTCCTGGGTTAACTGTGGCGTTAACGGGTGGGGTATTGGGACGCGAGGCTACTGTGCCAGCGGTACCAGGGCTAAGATTGCGGCCACCAATGCTATCCAAGATGATATTCGGCTCCGCAAGAGGCCAGTAAGAAAGTATTCCGCTGCGAGCTACACTAACAGGATCGATCCGCGTACCGCCATTATATAGTTTACTCACCTCGGAGGCGGACAGTTTTCGGTCCCACACCACAACATCACACATATATCCGGCATAGTTGCTATTGTTTGCGGCATAGCATCCAATAGTAGAGTTTTCTCCCGTAATGGTATCTGGAGCCGCGGTGTTCTCGGCGGTAGAATCATCGGCTCCGTTAAGATATATTTTAAAATCCCCAGCGGAATGGGAGCCGCCGGCATATGTAACAACAATATGATACCATGTATCAGCCGCTAGTGCTGTTGTGGATTGGACTCTTGATGTCGCGCCGGTATTGTTTGCCGCTTTCAGCTTGGAGTGGGCCCCAAGAGCGCTATGGTTAATCATGAGCGACCGGTCGGCAGTCCCGAAAGAAATCAAACGAGGATAAGTATCATCCATGGCACTTGGATTTACCCAGAGGGAATAACTATAAGCCTTGGCAGCGGCCCCGGCGCCACCAATAAGCGCTTCCCATGTAGCACCAGAGTCAGTATCCATCTGTAGGAACCCCGTAGATCCGCCAAACAGTGCAGAACCAATGCCGCCGGCTGGGCGCGCCATGGGTGTGCGGCCGCGAGTTGCCAAAGTCTCCGGATTCAATGCAAAATTGAATGACTGATCTTGGAAAAACGGATCATTGATACTTCTTCCGGCTGTTTGAATAACCTGATAGTTCTTCGAATAGTTGCCCAACCTGGTTGAACTAGTGGTGGACAAAATATTTCTAATATTTACTGGCCGCTTAGTTATGAGGTCTCTCGCCATATTAGCCTTTGGTCTATCAAACAAGTAAGGAGGACTAACCGATGGAGAGTCCGGATCCGGATATTGAGGATCAACAATTCCCAAAGCCCCGGCAGGATGCGAATGCGCTCCGATCGATGGGCGCCCCAAAAGCAGCTTAAATCCTTCGGGCCGATCATCGGGAGAATCTAGGTTGTTAGGGCCTGCTTTCAGGGAGTCTTCTCGATTAATGTCGACATGCCTATATTCACGGCCGCCGACCCAGGTTTCAGTAAACAGTCCCTGAAGAGGTATTTCTGCTACGGGCCCATAACCATCATTATGTAAGTTGGTGATTTCAACGCCTGGGGCATACTTGTCTGTTACTAGTGCATTATGTTCTGTAGTTACCGACGAACTATAAAGACTGAAAGGGGCTGTAATATTGCCGTCTGCAGTTAAGTAATCGTCATCTCCTGGCTTGTTGATCACTGAATCTAACTTAAAGCCAAGACGCTGCCTAAAGTGAGGGTAGACCTCGTCTTGAATATCCATCAGCTGTTCGCGATCTTCAGCTAAGCCTAACGCCACATTTATCGGAAGGTTGGGGGCGCGTAGCGCGCCGGCGGGACGCGTAGTGCCAAATACAATTCCTGAACGCTTATTCTGATGGTAGTTATCATAACATCTATAAACTGGCTCTATAGTCATGCTGAACCTATACGCCGGGGCTTGGTTGCGAGGTACTACCTCAAGACATTTTCCCTTAACATAGTTGTAGAACCGATCTGATTTGCATGCTTTTTGTTCTATTTTGTTAAACAGTGCTTGTCTGGATTTATTAAATTCCGTCGCGCCACCATAAGTCCATTCAGTCTTTTCAGCATTGCCTTTCCACCAATCTTTGTTTTTACTTTCCGGGGGAGGAGATAAGGGAAGCGGCGCGTGATTAAAGCGCCAGCCACCGAAAAGACGGTCTCCGGAAGAGCCTATCTGCCGCATAGTGGGGGCGCCCGAAGCTAAAATATCTCCACTGCTACCACCGCCCTGCTGAGGATGTGGTGGCAACGTCGAGGCCAAGGTTGTTTCCATCAGGCCAGAGCCCGGGCCCCCTAGGGGATCTTTAAAATCAGCAGTTGGGAATTTTGTTTGATACTTGTTGCGTTCGAGAACATGACTTTCTATCATCATGCGAATATTTTCTGCCACATCGGCAGAAGCCGGCACAAGTTGCATTAATATTATTGATAGAGAACTATCAAACCACTTATAATACTCATAAAACTTATCAAAATCTATTGTTTCATTTTGAACCTTTGCGAAGAAAGCCTGACGAGCTTTCCCCATCATCTTATAGTTCATACGATATCGATTAACCGGTTCGCCAATTAGGTTATGCAAATCTCGTATGGTGGCAAAATAACGCAACATCTCCTCGGAAATGATTTGATACATGCTCTTTTCAAATGCGTATGAAAAGTTAGTTGGTCGAATGTTTTTAAAAAACATATCTCGTTCTGCAGAATCGTAAACCTCTATCATATCTTGTGAGCTTAGATTCTCAGGCAAATTTTGTCTAACAGCGGTAATGTAATCTTTATCAATAGCTTTGGTATCGTTAGAGGCGAACCCGTATCCCTGACCGGAGTTTGATCCAGTTAAAATGGTACCAAGCCAGCTTCCAGATGCGATCCCAGGTGTCCAGGGGGGTAATGCCGATGAACCAGAAGAATAATCGCGAACAGTAAACTCTCCAGATGCATTAGAGCTTGTGATCTGATTAAAGTCCCAGTTAAGCACCAAGGTGTCAAGAGACGTTAACTCTCCAAAAGAAGCATAAAGTCCGTTGAGACGCGTAGCGCCTGACATATCAGAAAGCAAAAACGGATATGGATATCTAGTTGCATGAAGGGTACCAAAATTTTCAATATCTTTAGCGTGGGCCAACAAGGTCGCATCTTCCAAATAATTGAGCCAATGTCGAACTGAGCCGACTTTAACATCGGAGTATTCACGGATTGAACCAGTAAAGTTTGTTCTATGGGCGCCGGCGTATAAGCGACGATTGCCGGTTACAAAGGCTGGAACTGTCCCATGAGCAGCAGTGTAACTACCAGAAATGTTAAATTCATTTAAAAGTGCCCCATCTTGTACATTAATACCGTGAAGTTCAACAATATAGTTGCCGAATCCCGCGGAACCAGTAGTTGGATCATAATTGATCAACCCGGCATAAGGATATTTTTCTGGCTTTATGCGTACCGCTAAAGTCCAATTAGTGTTGTCATAAACGTCTTCATACAAATCCGACGTCAACTCTGGCACAAAGCCGCCAGTTGTGCCAGTTAGCCTAAATCTCACGCTTGTAGAATCTATCTCATCGCGAAGAGCATAAACCTGGAAATTGACTTCATCAGTCGCGCCAGCCACCCCGTGTGGCGCCCAAGTGGTTGAGTTTGGATCGCCATAGTAAGGCAAAGTTTTGTGGAGACCAAAGATTGAAGAGGTCAAAAACTCATTACTAATAAAATTAGTATCAGATCTTTTCGCCTTAATAGGAAAGGTAACATTTGCTTCAGTTGTGAAAGCAAAGCCGCCGGTTAAATAAGTACTTCCTGCTATAGCGCTACCAGTTTGATATACAGTGGCTCCTATAGAGGCTGATGTATTGAAGTCAACAAATCTTTTCGCCAAAACATGACTTGTGACATTGTCTTGTAACTCATATTCGATATTGTTGGCATACAAGTTGAATTTTATCAACTCATCATCAATGCCATAACAGCGAATTAAGTTTCTAAAAGACTTTTCTGTCCCCTTAGATTTATAAATGAACGATAAGTTGTTATAAATGTTTTGATATATCGTATTTTTGATGTCCGTTAGGGTCTTCTCGTAAAGTCTTTTTTCTGAACGATCAGCTAGCTTTTCTAAAATATCAGCATCCAAAAACATTTCTGGTGCTATGAGACCATTGGACTCTAAAAGACGATTGGCAAATACTAATGGCTTGTTACTTCCCGAAGGATATGTCTTATCTTTTAACTTGCTTAACGCTTCGATTTGCAAATGCAGAGTATCCAAATAACTACCCATAATCTGAGTTAGATATTTGAGATCTTTAGACCCTAGCTCGTCTTCTTCCGAAACCCAGCCCGGCATTGCCCCATAAAGAGATGCGTTGTTATTGGTATCGTGCCATGAGCCGGAGCCGGCTAGTTCGCTTTCTAGTGAGGTCACCGAAGGGTGGGTTGGATATATGATTGGATCTTTGAACTCTTTTGTCGCCGCTGAAGCGCTGACTATCGCAGAACCAAGATTTCTAGAGTTTGAAGTATAACCTGTCCATGTACCGTTGGTTACACGGCCGGAATAATCCAACACCGTATTGTCGGTTGAAGTAATGCCGGTAATACCCTCATTAAATTTATAATAGACGCCAAGATTGGTATTAACGAGATTTATTGCTGTAATGCCGGGCTCTGGATCACTATTGGTGCCACCGCCAACTTGCGTAAACCAGTATTTTCCAATGTCCTTAGAAGTTCTTTGGGTTTTCCAATAGCGGAACTCATCTAAAGATCCAGATAGCTTGCCTGCTCCAGCAGCTGCCGATGAGTCAGCAGGAGACGCTACAAGCGCTCCGATATAAGCTTGCATGGCCCCGGTAACTTCATTAATCCCGCTGGCTGCAGCGCCATTGAGAGAGCCCGTGGTCCACAGTATACTTTCTTTGTCTAAGGCGCCATCAATATAAAATCTGGTTGTAACGCCGGCCGAAGCAGATTTAAGAGTGACCGCATAGTGGTGCCAATTTCCGTCTGCCACTGAGGCTGTTGTGACTGTGCTCGACGCTATAGAGGATCTTATGAACCCTATGGGCGATGTAGGCTCGTGACTAGAGCCGCCGGACAGGGCCGTCAACAAGAAGGGGTCTACGCCTAGGGCCGAAGCTCCAGATAACTCGAGCCTCAATCGCCCATAAGTATCCCCACTCCCAGAGTTCCAAAGATCAAATATTACTTCTTTTTCGGTACTGTCTACGGCCCAGCCATCCTTCTTCAGCCAAAATTCTATCGAAACGCCTTTGTTGGCTAAATCGAATTTTAAGTTAGACTCACGATTGCTTGCAGTATGATAATAGTTTGAACCTGTAAACTGAACTGAATAAGGTGACATTCCATCAGGATTAGTGTTGGGGCCGCCTTTAAAATAAATATATTCTTTCGTCGTTGGAAGACCATAGCCATTAGTCGACGTAGGATCTGAGCCTGCCTGATTGGCGTCGGCGCAGAATATAGCATATCCATTAGTGCGAGGATACCGATTATCAAAAATATAGAGATCTATATAAGAAGATTCATTTTCCCACTCCAGCTTTTCTTTAAGAGAGCCGTCGTATGGATAGGTGTTGTATATTCTTTTTATAGATTGTTCATAATATTCTTCTGCAGAGCCATACCTGGCAAAGTTAGCTGGATTAGAAAAATCTATTTGCGGAATAAACCGCTCATCTTTAATAACGTCTTGGTCGTGATATCCGACCGATTCTACCTCTAAGGCGACTTCCTCGGCCGTCACATTAGAGAGGCTTTTAAGCTCTTGCGCTTTCTTAAAATATCTTCGTAGTGTCATTATTCTTCTACTCTAAATTTAAATGTCTCCGGCTGCTCGACCCAAGACTTGATCGAGTGGTTGTAATAACTAAACTTAACACCATATGCATAACCTGCCTCTAGCAAGTTCACATCTAGATCAAAATAATTGCCCGATATATCATAAGACAAATAAGTGTGTTTATCACTACCCGTTCCGTATGTTATTACATCTAAATCATCTGTCATCCTTGCTATCTTATATGATGCACTCACAATTGTTTTATTTGGTACCGTGCTGGTTGCAACGCTATAGATGTTAGGATTCCAATCTTTTTCTCTCACAAAAAGTCTTAATCGGGCATCCTCTTGGCGGGAATATTCTGATTTCAAATTTGTAATTGCCGTAACATATTCAAAAGTTGGTGCATGATTATAAGCAGTCAAAATCAAAGGCGCCAACGAACTAGTAACATATTGAGTCGAGCCGCTGTGCCAGACATCAAAAAGTCTTGTTAAAGGCGGTGATGAGGCCGTTATGCCCACAGAAGCTGAATAAATACCCGTACTTACGTAGCCGCCAGTAATATTAGTTTTACTATTATACAAAGTTAATTTTGAGCCCGCGGGTGACGACGATCCAGAATACAAAGAAACCAGGATTCTTCCGGCTCCAACGCCTGGCACATTCACCAGTCGACCACGAACATAATTATAAAAATATAAAGTATTGAGATTCTCGGGGCCCGGCGCTAATGAACTGCTATAATAAAAGTTACCACGATCATCTTTGGTTCGCGAATCCCAACGAGCTTCTATTACTGGCCGCTTAAAGAAAAACTCTGTTGTGCGAGCAAAAAACTTTTTTGTATAATAAGGCTGTCCGGACGTCTCTTGGCTAGAGGTCAGCCGAATTCCTAGCCCATAGTTTTCATACTTGCCACCAGAAGATCCTATAATCCAATCTTCAACAATAGCAGATATATCAAGCTCCAAGTCTTCCCAGCCGGACGGAAATGAGGCCGTTAGCAAGTTGCGCTGCGCGGTTAAATAATCGCCGCCCGCAGTTGCCCAGGTGCCGATTCCAAGCGACGAAGAACCGCTGGCATTAATCCAGTTAGATCCCGTACTATCATATGTAATGTCTTTATATTCTTCCATATCGAGACCGTGACCCTCTTCCCACGAAGAAGATACTGGAGATACAAGCAGCTTAAAGTCGCGAGCTAATGTAAATGGGTGCTCAGCGTTATACATTTTAAGATAAAAGCTAACAGATCCGCTAGCCGGAATAGTTGATGCTGCCCGGTCTACTATAATGTTGTTTACTGGAAACTTGACTAGCATTCGCGAGAGTTCGCTGGTTAGCCCAGAAGAGGCCGAGGACTGGCCATATATAGAAAAGACCTCTAGGCTGTCGGCCGCGCCCATATTAGAGCCCGTGCCGCGGGTAGTTAGATCAGACTCAAATGCATTCGTTATAGTATTGTCTGCATCAGCAACATATCTTCTAATGGCCATTATCTAACGGATCCTTTAATATCTGTATTTGGGTATTTTAACTCAAAAACAACGTCTCGACCGGCACTAATCTGGCGGCCATCGGCGGACATGGCATCATCAAAATTGTATGCCATGGAAGAATATATCCCTCCTGATTTTCCCCCAATTTCAACCGACATCACATCAACTATGCCTGGTACTTCTTGGAGTTTTTTATAAATATCTGTTATATAAATCGGCTCTCCAATGTCTTTCGGCTCACTAAACAAGCTTCTTAATGCGGCGGTGGCTTTATTTAAAGCAGTATAACGATTTGTTTCATAATCTGTTACTATAATATACTCCACACCAAAATTTACTATTCTTGCATTAAAAATGTCTATTGTGTCGTTGATCATTTTGTATTGCGCCATCCAGGTTTTTAAATTGTTTTTAAGCGTAGCGTTTGCCAATGTTAACCTAGTTGTTTCGGGATCTTCAGAAACTATGTATAAATTCAAATTACGTTTAAACTCGCTAAAATCACGCGATATGCTACAACGTTTAATGGAACCAAATTTGGCAGGCATCGAATAAACCATTGCCTGATAATCTTCTAACGTAACTGCCCGATGCTGTGTTGCAAAATATGATATTACGCGTTGGCGGATTTCATCCGAGGAGGGTAATGATATATCTCCTACTACCGGACTTTCATTAATGAGCTCCAAAGAATTTCTTACGGTACCGCGAGTTGATGTGTCCAGGGCGCCGGCATTTTTAAACTTAAAATTTGTAGTACCAATTTCGGTAATAGTATCGACAGCGGCATTGACATCTCTCGTGGTATTTATCCGATAAGCAATCGTCAAAGTAGTATTAGCGGGAGCAATTCCAAATTTATCGGTACTGATTAATTTAGTAGGATCAAATTCTCTATCCGTTATATAGTTTCTTCCATACAAATCCATAATAACATCAGACGGGTTAATCACTGATTCAGAAAGTAACTCCGAATCCGAGCCATATCCAAACTGCAAGAAAACTTCTTCTCCACTATATTCTAAAACAAACCGGCGCGCCACAGGGACGGCCTTTAAAATAGATGGTGTTAAACCTCTATCGTCATTGTTGTTTTGGATAGCTTTGTAAATTATGTTTTGTGAAAGATTATCAACCTCATAATAAACGTGCCCTTCCGAATCTGTTACAGATAATACTTCGGCTACCGTGTTGGTTGCTAAAATAATTCGCAAAAATCTTTGAAACTCACCTATGGTTCTTGTTTCAACGTTCATTCGACCAGATACTATTCGACCTTGGGCACGAACAACATAGCTTGTTGGTTGTCCAGTAGAGCTATTAACTACGCCGGCAGTTACCAAGTTAGACGGCCTCGAAAAATCAACATCTTCCAATAAAGTATAAGTACCACCGCCTGTTGAAGAAAACTGAGAACCAGCCTTCAAAACCGGAGCATAAGAAGCGTCAGGCGTTCCTCCGCCCCCGGACGTTGCCGGGATCTCTATATAAAAAGTAAGGACGCCATATGAAGATGGACTGCTACTAAGCTTGAATCCCATTTGGCGCGCCAAGCGAATTACATTATTATATTCTATGGCGCTATCTAAAAAGCTCTCGTTTGTTTGGTAATCCAAATAAAAAGATAATATGTCACCCATATATGCGACAGTATCGAGCATTAGAGAGCCAAAGCTGGCCTCATTAAAATCTTTATAAGTATTGGGATAATATCTTTTTGCGTAGCTTTCTAAATCTCTACGAATGCTATCAAAGTCACGACTAGTATATTTAATGGGCTGTAATTTTTTAGGCATTTATTGAATTTCCAATTAACATATTTAACTAGCCTTCATTAGTACTTATTTGCAAAAATGTCGATACTTGAAGGGGCAAAATCGTAAAAAAGACTGTTATTCCCATGAAGTTGGGATCCATATCGCCAGAAGCCTCAGAAGTAGAAAAATGGATTCGATCTACTCCTATATACGGGAGGTACTTCGCAGACTGCTTTTTAATATCTTTTTCGATGTCGCCAAAAGTAAGAGGCGAGTTTTGTTCGAATAAATAAGATCGCAGCCCAACCCCAAAATTTGGATGCATTATTCTTTCGCCAGGATTTGTAAGTAAAAGCATTTTAAGATTTTGTATGGCTAAATCCTCGTATGTTGTGTTTAAACCATAAGGCCCAAAAGTCGGATCGATTGTTAAAGGAAGAGCCACCGATAAACCTTCATTGTTGGTAGGCATATATAATCATACTCCTTTTTCTAGAATAAATAGAATTCTATTTGCTTTGTTCTATTATTAACAAGAAGAATTCTCTGGCGCTCCTGGTCTAGCGGGGGGTTCTAGGTTGATTGACTCAAGAATCGCCCGAATTATGAGATATGCGATTCCGAATGGTCCGGGCGGCGCCATAAATATACCAGGAATTGTGCCAGCAAGGTTAATCCCCTTCAAAGTAAAAGTGGGAAAGGGGCTTATCTCATTAAATGGATCCGAGAAAGACATGTCGCCAAACTCAAGGCATTGATCCGGCATATTGTCATCTGAGTGTGGCCGCATGGCCTTATTTAGCTCACAAAACGCTAGCTGTACGAAGGCCTCGGGATTTACCTCCAGCGCCTTAAGAATGGTGGCTATGGGTTGCGGTGCAGTCTCTTCTGCTATAGTGATACCCATCTCCATAGCATCAATAGATTGATTAATGACTTGTCCTGAGATATCTTTGATTATCTTTGTTATGATCGCGTGGGGATCCAGCATTTCGCACACAGCCTTCAGAACATGGAGAGGCATTTCACGCAATGCTTTTAGAATGAAGCTGCGTACATTAATATATGACGGCGAGCCGCCTGCGGGTTCTTGAACACCCGGAAGACCAACTGCCCGATCGGGAGCAATACCAGATTCTCTGGCGCCTATTTCTAGAGTGGTCATAAATAATCCGGCGGCGCCCACTATAGTATCAGAAAACAAATCTTCCATTCCAGTGGAGAACTTAAGCTCTGTTTGGCAGAAGTTGTTCATCAATAGCGCTACAAATGCCGAGTCCTTGTTTATGATCTTTGAAAAGAAGTATTCAAACTTGGGGTAATCAGGTGAGTTTAAGAATGCGCTATAATGACTACGAAGGCTGTGAGGATCTCCAATGTCGCCCGTGTTTTTGGCAAGGCCGGCCTGTTCGAACACATAGGGCTCTCCAAAGATAAGATCTCCTAGTTGCTCGCTTTCAAATGTCATTATTGGTATGCTAGTGGTTATATAATTAGAATCTTTCTCGAGCCAGACCTCGGTCTCGGTAGTGGTCTCCAGCCAATCATCTAGAGGCTCCGCCACCCAGTGGCCGATTTGCGTGGCCTGCGCATCGGCGACGCTGATGAGTTCGTCGTGCATGCCGTCACTGGTGAACGTCTGCAGGATATCTGGGATGCCATCGCCTCTCGCAGACGGCTGCAGCGCGGGACCGCCGAGTGCCTGGGGGTCACTCCCGCCGGGTGAGAAAAGCCCGCCGCCGCCAGGGTCGGTCATGTCGCCTCTTCTGTCTTCAAGATATACATTAGGATCACCATGGAGATCATTTTTCCAACTCCAGACAGCCTCAAGTTGAATGGTCTCTTCAACTGCTCCGCCCGGCTCATTAGGATCTGCTTCGGGATCTACAACTTCGATAATTGGAGCCTCCAATGGCGGCGGCGTCGCTACGCAGAACCCCGGGTACCATGCCGCTGCTGAAGCTCCCGGTGCTTGCAGGTTCGGCCCGAATTGGCCGGTATCGGGATCGTACTCCCAGTCCTCGGAGGCCATGCCGGCGATACACCCATCGCGGATCCAGTCCGGGGATTGGAGATTTGGAAAAGTTGGTAGATGCCATGGCGTACCGATGCCTCCATGGGTCATATGGGTGTTGGTGGTGGTGGTTGTGGTTGAGCTCATGGTGTTGCCTAGGCTAATCGGCATAAAAGCTTTCTCTTTGTTTAATGCGGCGTCGCGGCCCTGGTCGGCGGCCGGCCATGGATCTGCTGCTGCGTCGGCGGGGAGAAGACCGGTATCAAATATTTTCCCTAATGTGTTTAATTTGTCGTTAGTTTCAGAAACGCTTTCAAGGGGAGGATAATATACTAAACGATATTCTGTTTTAGCTTCCTGTAGTGTCAGGCCCGCCAGGGCGATGTGGAACAAAGTAGCTTCCGTTTGGGCGGCTAGGCTGCTGGCGCCGGTCTGGGAGAGGGCCTCTCTATGGGCTTTTATTAAAGTTCGAAGCGGCGCGCTTCCGGGAACGTTCGGGGTGATGATTATTTTCTCTCCGGGATCCTCAGATACTTCAAGTTCTATATCTTCCTCATCGTTCGACGTAGCATTTTCCCAAGTTATCCATGGTTCAATCTTGAAACAACCATAACCCAAAAGATTTTCAATATTTTTTAGGCTTTGGTTTAAATAAAGTGCCCACAGCGGCCTGTTGCTGGGAGTGCTCGCCATTGCCGTGGTCACCGACGGCGACTCGGTATGTCGTGTGAATGGATCAGAAAACCCTATCACATCTTTTACAAAAACGTTTTCTATAGATCGAGCACTTGGATTAGCAATCACATTTGCCAGTGGTGCAGCGCACCTCTTCATTCGCCACGCTATCATATATTTAATTGCATTATTATTATTAAGCAGTTGCGCGTCAAGATCTGCCGCAGTAGGATCAATTTCTAGTGCCCTAAGAACATCTTCTTCTAGTGCTGTACCGCGGGCAAGCTTGCGAGCCATCCAATTGTTGGCTTCTTGACCGAAAAGATTTGAAAACGCACCCATGGAGTTTTCAAGCGCGGGGTTGGCTTTCTTTAAAAAGCGGCTAACGAAACCAAACGTTGTAGTGGTAATAAAGTCCCTAACAACATTTAATCCCATGATTTCCTCTAACTTAAAGGCTGAAAGTATACTAACGTTTTGTAAATAAAACTTAGTTATCGATATCTGAAGAAACAATAACATTGTGCCAAACAATATACATTTGTTTACTGTTTCTTCCATAGACATATTGTCATTACAAGAAGATTCATTATATTCGTCCTGGACATCTTTAATAATACCGATCATGTCCATCAGATCGCCTACCTGGCTTGGATCATTGGGATCGCAATTGCTGTTGTCTGGCCTAAGCAACATTCCCCCTATAGTATCGGTTGTCCATCTGCCGTTTGCCATGGCATAGTCTATAAAACGCTTAGTAAGGCCCATGTGAGCCGAAGGATGATAAAAATCCTTCAAGTGTTCAAAATATTCATCCCAATGTACGTCAGCGACTGTTCCAGGGAAGGGCTCTAAAAAGTTTTTAAATGGCTCGGTAACCATGCTGGCAAAAGCTGTTTGGGCCGGGCTAGCATCGCTATGCAGCTCAACATTGTTTAGTGTTTCGGCCCCCAAATTAGCTGACAAATCATCAGCATTGTACGCCGGCGCTAACCCGAAACCATAACTACCAGTTAGTACCCTAGGGCCCGTTAACTCGTTCCAGAAGATATCTTTATTGGTGCGCGATTCTATCTCGTCCAGTGATAAATATTTAATAAAATTTTCTTCGTGGCCGAGAACGGGCGTATATAGGTTTGCGGCCGAGTCATATTGCCAGCTAGCAATACCAGAATTTCTTATAAAACGATATCTGAGTATGGATGGGAAAGGTGATATCAATGCGTGACTTTGGGCTCTGCCATTCTCGACCTCTGTTCGAGGGGCAGCATGATCGCGATACCCGAAGCTTGGCCAGCGATGATATAGCCACTCTCCATTTTCATCATGGGCATCCAGCGTCGTTACCAAATCCCGAACTTCCTCTTTAAAGGAGACTGGGAAAACTCGTGACATTCCAAGTGGCAATTGGGTGCCGTTGCTGTCTGCGATTTCTTTAAGCTCTTCGCCCAGGTTCGAGGCGCCAGACCAATCTAGATTCTGAAAGAGCTCGGCTATTACACTTATAACCGGCGCTAAATCGTCTATGCCGCCGAATATATCTTGAAGTTGTATGCCGCAGTCGGCTATCTCAGCATTGACGTCATTAAGGTTACCATCCATTGCGTTGGCGAGCTTCGTTAGCTCGGCCGCGATGTCTCCCATAATTTCGGTGTCGATCTTGGCGTCGCCGCTTTTGGGCCTATCAGATTGGCCGGCGGCTTCAGCAAGGCATGCTCCGCCAGTCTGTCTAGTTGTCGGCATCAACAAAACAGTTTTAATACCATCCACTGAAAGATAAAAAGAAACCCCCAGTATTTCAGCCATGGCCTTCATTAACTGCGGAATCGATCGATCTACTAACGGATTTGGCATGTATCCCGGCTTCGTTGGGCAAGTTAGATTAATCTCTGGAACTTCAACCACTACCCCGTTTTCTAGCATATCTAATAGATTATTTAGATTGAATGTATCAACCGCGGACAATACCTGCTCTTCGGTGATGCACAGATCGTCGACGGCCGGGATCATTTCTTCTACCAAAGTTTGACATATGGAATTTATGTCGACCATATCTCCTAAGCAACCAAAAAATGAAATAATATCGCTTGAAAGATTTAAGTTATCTGGTATCGGCGGCTCTTCATAAAGAAGATTAAACTCCAAAACAGCTTGAACAGCTTCGTCTGTCGGCGTGCCTCTCAAAAGTTGACAAATTTCAGTAGGTGTTAAAATTTCAGAAACATCTGCTAAATATTTCATTCCAACAGCGTCGGGTATATTATATGTGCCAAAGCATGCATTTAGCCCGTGAGGTTCCCCTAGTAACGGGGGCGCCAGATCTTCTTTATTCCGGGCTGGATCGGTTTCAAACATCTCGCTTAGATCTAGAACCCCGTGGTTGTCGTCCTCATCAGCGGCCGCTTTGCAGGCTTCTCTAATCATTTCCATCAAAGCCTCTACTAGCGCTGCGGCCGCGCCTAAGAGGGCCTCCAGGATTATTTTTTTAATTGCATCTTGCAAGTTTCCGGTTACTGAAAATACCGGGATGTCAACAGTTATTTCTGGAAAGTTAAACTGCATTGGTCGCTTGCGGCCGGCAAAAAGTTCGCTAGTGGTAGAAACAAGATCTCGTATATCCGACAGCATCCCGCTTGGGTTAAAAGATGAGTTAAGAGTTAGACACCTAATTGCCTCTATGATTAATCTATCAATACCTACCTTATGCAGTACGTCTTTGATAATCGTCATTTCTTCGGAATTTTTTATCTCCCGCAGCTTATTCATCACAGTTTTTACGACATCTTCGGCTTTCTCTTCATCTTTCGCGGCCTGGTCATTTAACATAAGCCTTCTGTTAGAGATATCTTGTAACGTTCTATTTTGAATGTCTAGGCCGGGGAAGCTTAGATGCAGTCGATCATCATCTGGGCTCATATAGCCGTGCTTTTTAACTAATTGCCCCACCGGGCCTGGGCCAAAGATTAATAGATCATTCGCTGCTTCTATCTCGGAGCGAGCCTGGGGGCTGTGAGCAGGGCCGCAGTAATTAATCTCATATGTTCTCAAATGAGAGTTGGCATAATCCTCTATAAAATTTATAAATACCTCGTACTGTCTTCCGGGGGGCTTAGCAACAAGTCTTAAAAGCTCATTCCATCGGGTCAAATAGACAATCGATTGAAAATCCGAAAACGGTTCCACAATGCTATAAGGGAGATACCCCACCTTAACCGGCTGCATGTTGAGGCTTTCGTCGGGCTGCAAATAACCTATAGCTGTAATTTGATAGTCCGCGTTAACCCAAATTGTAACCTCATCCTCTGGCTTGCCGGGCATGACGTAGCCGTTTAATTTTAAAAGCTCGCCAATGCGCCCAACAAGATCTGCCAATGTGCGGAATTGAGCTTCAAAATCGATACCAGGAACCACTTGTCCATCAAAAAAGCGCGCTTGATTATGATATTTTGTAAAAAGAGTTTTAATTATCTGCAACTGTTGGTTGACTTTGGACCAGGAAAAAGTAAGAGCGCGATTGCCCGTGGAGTTCATCAAAATATTTTGTTGTATGTTCCAAAAATCTATTACCTCTGGAAAAAAAGGAATATCTGATTTAGCCAGGGGCCTCACTGGCTCTTCGTCATACTGGATTGGTATACAGCGATCGGATGCCCAGGTGGGTACGGCATCGCGAACGCGGCGCAACTGCTCAGCAAAGCCCGGGTCGTCAGGGCACCGTACTAAATTCCTAAGTATGATTTCATCATTAGATATCTGAGGCCAATCAGTCCAAATCGACGAGTACGGTACCGGCGTCGGTGGAATACCAAACTCCGTAACTGCTCCAACACTACTGCGCGCTTCGAATTTGTTCTTATCGATTATCACCAACACGCGAAGGCGAGACCCTGGTCGATTAGGCATCTTCCAGTCTTCTATTACAAGAGGCCTGGAGCCGGTGCTCCAGCCGCCGGTAAGAGTACTTCGTAATGTTGAATTCAAACTCCGGGCCCACTCAGCCGGAGTTGCCGGATACCAGGAAGGCAGATGAGTGCCGGTGTTCATCGTAGGATTGTTTTCCAAATACCGGTCTGGGTTATTGATTATATACCACCTTGTGGGGTAGTAATATTTCATGAATCCATTAAAAGCCAGATCTATTATTTGATTTTCTTGTTCGGTGGTCAATGTCGGCGGGTTATCCGCCCACGGCGCAACTATTACTATGCCACTGACACTCTCGGTCTCTAGGGGCGTTACGGGATTCCCTTCAGAATCCAATACGGGCCTCACAAAATCAAAAGGAATGTTTGGGGGTTTATTGATCCAGTCAGTAATAAGTGTTGTATTGCCCATAATATTCTAGTTGGTTTTGTTCAGCGGACTCAAAATAAACTTTGCACCGCCGGCGATCAGTTCGTCGACTTTTTGAGTTTCATCAGCTTGCATTTGCCCATAAAGCTGAGTTTCAGCCTGTGTTACCAATTTTATCAGATTCTCTATTCCCGCCTTGGCAGCAGTTGGAGATAGGGATGTCCATCCAATAACTGGTCCAAAATGTGAATGATGGAGAAGTTCTCGATTAAAGTCTTTTTGATGAAGTAGAAAAGTGTGAAGTATCTCCCTGTTGTTTTTTATTTGTGTGTATACTTTTTGCAACGCTTCTACAAGGTAATCACCCAACACCATGGGTTGCAGATTCTCAGGATCGTTTTGTGCAACAAGATGTATGCCGTAGTTAATGTCCGTGGTGCCACCTTGGGCGTTTTCCCTGTCTGTGCCCGTTACCAGCTTAATATCTTCGCGACTTACAAGTCGAATCACATCAGCTTTAACTGCTACACACGAAGCCGGACGCGTCCAAGTGGTCGAGCATATTCCCTCATCTAGCTTCAAATAATGATCAATATCAGATTTTTGTGAGATATAAACCCTAGCCGCATCCAAAGTAAAGCTGGGGTTTACATAAATAACCTCATTCTTTTTATCTTTTTTGGCCGCTCTCGCTCCCATGCGGCCGGCTACCAAGTCGATAGCATAAGAGTGTGTATCTCCGGCCCCTCCAGCGCCGGTTCCAATATTGCCCGGGCGGTCACCCCCTAAAACGATCCAGGCATTTCCATTCTGTATAACATCTTCTGATTCACATGCTATAAAGTTCGGTACATCAGTGGGGGGGCGCTTTGTTCCGCCGCCGCCGAAAGTATCTAGGGGGTCTAATGAATCCAGCCACTCCTGGGTTTCTGGGGATGCCGGCCGGGTGATTGGGCTTTTTTGATTACCGGCCGAGCGATCCGTGGGGCGTTTCTTCTTGCCAAAAACACCTGATTCGGTTTCCATCTTTGCTGCTTTGGCATAATCTTCTTCGGCCTGCTGGGCCTGGCGGGCCCGGGCTCGGCTCTCCTTGCCGGCTAAGTCGCGACCCATTTGTTGTTGCGGGTCGTAGGGGTCTGTAGGATCAGCCATATGGACTATCCTCCGCAGAAGTTGTCTCGGCAACAGACGCGTCCTCGTCAGGGTTCCAGGAGGTTACGAGGTCGTGTATTTTCTCTGCCAAATCGCCCCTCTCGATTGTTGAAGAGTCGCCGGCGCCGCAGTGTTTACATCTTTCAAACTTTATAGCTATTTGTTCGCCCCAATTTTTCGCGGTGCCGCCGCTGCTCACACCACTGCCAAATAGTCTTTTCATTTCGCCGGCTATCCAAGCAAATTGTTTGTTTTCATCGGTGATCGCTTCATAAAGCTCTTCTTTTTGATCGGTACCGTAAAGATTAAAAGCCTTGGCGAATGAGCCGCCGCCGCCGGTCTCTGAACAAACGTTTAACTGCCAATATCCAAACGAACAAGTCCATTCTCCGCCCACGAGCATCGCATGATTCTTTGGATCTGGCGCCTTACGTGTATCGCCGGCGGCCGAAACATCGTATCCGGATTCTTTCTTTGCATTAGCGGCCAAGCCGGCGAGGAATTCTTCAGAAAAGCCGGAGAAATGAGGGCTATCCTGCAGTTTTGTAAAAAATGTTACATCGCCTGGTCTCGCTTTCTGCGGCTTTGGTTGGATTCCCATACCAAATCTTGGGGCCATGGCGTCTCTGAAGCTCCTATCGATTTTGCCGCCTGGTAATAAGATCTGTTTGTTGGTCACTTCTGCAAGAACTACACATCCGCTTTTGCTCGGATCGCCCTCAAAACGCACTATTTGGCCATTGGGAGGCGCCACTGCTTCCAAGAAAGAGCCTGGTAGTGGAATCCCTTCCTTCATAAGCCCCGTACGGCCATGGTGCTTACCTTTGCGCTTGCTGACACTTTCGGGAGGTTCCATTGCCCCGTGATAGATGTCTATAAAAACCTTATATGTATAATATTTTTGGTCCCCGTCGGATGCATCCTGCGAATAGGCCGCTCTGACGGCCTCGGCATCATCACAACGAGAAGGATTTTTGTTGGCTTGTGAACTCAATATCATGCATAACTGAGGCCTTGGGCTGACAGTTCCCTTAGATATGTCGGGGCTGATCACCTCGCTAATAGCACGGCCTGTGAGAAGGAGCGGGTTAGACCGACGAGGGTCGGTCGCGCCGACAGCTTGGGCCTGGTCAACTGCGGCTTCGAGATAGCTGCTATTTATATCTCCAAATTTAATATCACTAACCTTTGTGTAAGCCACTAGCCTTCTTCCTTGTTGAGCATATCATAAAGGTCTTCTTTGTCCTCTTCTGATAAGCCAGCAACAGTGCCGTGCTGCTTTTGTAGCAACGCGGTTAACTTAACCATTTGTTCATTTGAGCGCTGCAGGTTTTCGACATATTTGGCCGCTATCGAGCCAAGTTCGCGTCTTGCGACGTCGCTGCCTTTCATATCTGTCATCGCATCCAAAAGAAGTGACTTGGCTAGCGCACGATCTTCCTTGATGTTGCGCGTTGCCTCATCAATGTATTCTTCTATATTTCGCCGCTTTCCCATTTGTTTTTAAATGCCTTATATTTTTTACGAAGCTTGTTCAAATTATTAACAACCTGTTTTGTGTTAAGGCCTGTAATCTCCCGTAAGTATAAGTAAATAGCTTTTTTATTAAAAATATCGATATCGTTTGATGACTCAAATATAATTTTAACAGCCTCAAGAACTTTCTTTTCATTATCCTTGAGCATATCACCTTCCCAGCTGGCCAACTCAGCAAAAAAGCTATTCCAGAATTCTTGTTGTTCTCTTACTTCATCGTACTGTTTTTCTTTTGAAATCACCTCTTCATCGAGCTGATTAATCATGTCCTCAATAAAAATCTCTTTTTTATTGCGGCGCGCATTCTGTTTTACCTTGTGAATAAACCAGTTCTTTGTTACTACGCTGAAATAAGAGAAGGCCTTTGAGCCCTTGCTCGGATCGTATTTGTCTAATATAGTAGTGAGCCAAACCTTGCACTCCTGCCGCAAAGAATCTATATTGGGAAGCGTTGTAAATCGATAAGTAAATATTATCTTATTAACCATCTCATCAAAGGCCGGCCGGATAAACTCTATATATAATACAGTTCGTCTTTTATTACAAGTTATCTTGGCATATTCTATAATCGCATCTTCGTGTACTTGTGTGAAATAATAATTTTTCTTTCTCTTACGCCTCTTGCGTTTCTTCTTCAACTGTACTTCTGTCATATTTCATTTCCTCCTCTAGCGGCTCTATGTCTGTCGTGAGAGAATATATATCTTCAAATCTTTCTAGCTCCTCTATGACCAGCTTCGTTTTGGTTATTAGCTCTTCAATTATTGGTTCGCCATAAAACATTTGCATATCATATAAAGAAGTAATAAAGTCTTCAAACATACGAAATGCAATATATAAATCTCCAATATTATCTGATGTATAAAGGAGTTTCGATAATACGTTGCTGATATACCAAACTAAAAGTATGTTCAGTATCACCGAGCCAGTAAGAGCGAGTATAATCCACATCATCGTTGCTTGTCAAGTTCCTCTTGCTGCTTTTTTAGTTCTTCGCGAGCCTCTTTGATAAAATCTTCTGTAACTTGGCCTATCTTATGGATTGCCTGCCTTTTTCCATAAGACGGCCTAGTTAAAAGCTTAGTTAAAGTATCAGTACTGTCGCACTCTTTACACTCCTCCAGCACATCATCTGCGGAATGCATTGTCAAGAACTCAACGCCGCACGCACTACAACTGTAAGCATAACGTGGCATTAGTTTTCTTCAGTCAACACTTCGTTAACAAAATCTGTTACATTATCCACTTCGGTATCCTCAAAACTAACCACGGGAGGGTTCGTCACGAATAAATTACCATCACTATCAAGCTCCCATTCGGTTGCTTGTAAAAGTGGCACAATGTCTGTTTCCTCCATGAGACACTTCTGCAGTGTCATCATTAGTGCCCCTAGGGCTTGATTAGACAATTTCATTTTTTCTCTCCTTTCTAAAACATCCATCGATGCCATTAAATATTCTAGCCATTTTTATTCACCTCTTCTAAATCTGCATCATACATCATGCCGGCCAATTCCTCAAAATCAACTGTAGGCTCCCAATTTAATTGGCTTTTTACTTTCGAAGTATCGCCCAATAAATAGGGAACTTCATGAGGCCTAAAATATCTTGCATCTATCTTCACATATTTATCCGGATTACCAAGGCCGGCGCGGTCAAACACGCATCCTAAAAACTCTCTAACTGTATGAGATTCGCCGGTAGCAATAACATAATCATCTGGCTTTTCTTGTTGAAGCATTAACCACATAGCTTCCACGTAATCCCCGGCAAAACCCCAATCACGTCGAGCATCCAGGTTTCCAAGGTACAATTCTTTCTGTAATCCAAGTTTAATTCGTGCGGCGGCCATAGTAATCTTGCGCGTCACAAAGGTTTCGCCGCGGCGAGGGGATTCGTGGTTAAACAAGATACCGCTAGACGCATGCAGGTTGTATGCCTCACGATAGTTTCGTACGAGATTGTGTGAAAAAAGCTTTGCACAAGCATATGGTGATGCCGGCGTCATCAAAGACTCTTCATTAAATGGAACTATCGGATTATCTCCATACATTTCCGACGATGAAGCCTGATAAAATTTAGCTTCTGGGCAGATATCTTTATAAGCATTTAAAAGCCTGAGAGTGCCCATGGCGATTGAATCGACCGTTTCTTCTGAAACCTCAAAGGAAACCCTAACATGCGATTGGGCCGCAAGATTATATATCTCGTCCGGAAAATATTTTGTTAACAATCTCCAAAAACAACCAGCATCATGTAAGTTGCCATATTCCATTATAAAATTAATATCATTATATACGTGATCAACTCTTGTAGTGTTAATAAGAGATGTGCGTCGTTTCAATCCGATTACTCTATATCCTTTAGATAATAGCAATTCTGCTAAATACGATCCATCTTGTCCAGTAACGCCGGTTATTAATGCTGTTTTCATATAGTAATGCCCCTTACATTGGGATGGTTCATTATAAACCATTTACATGTATTTCTTAAAGCCTTTTCGAAATCGGTGTAATGTATGTCACAAATCGATTTAAATTTGGAATTGTTTGATGGCTTTCTATGCTGGCCACAAGGCATTTCTGTCTGCCAAATAATTTCTCCATCAAACCTCATTATCTCGGCAATCATCTCTGCCGCTTCTTTAATTGAGTATTCCTTTGAGCACCCGATGTTGATAGGGTATTCGCCATCATATTCTTTCAGAAGAAGCATTAAAATTGATGCCAAGTCCTTTGAATAAGTAAACTCTCGCAAAGGAGAGCCATCGCCCCACAGATATACATCTTCATCATTTAAGCCGGCGTTGTATATTTTTCGTATCATGGCCGGGATGACATGACTATCTTCTAGATCAAAGTTGTCGTTTTCTCCAAACAAGTTATTCGGCACAGCTGTCACAAAATTACAACCGTATTGTTTACGATAGGCGCGCGACTGAACATCTAGCATTCTTTTAGCATAAGCATAAGAAAAATTTGACTCATGGGGATCGCCGGCATGAATTTGTTCTTCCGTGAGAGGATACGAAACGTTATCAGGATAGACGCACGTGCTAAGTAGCGATACTACCTTCTTGACTTTATGTTTTCTGGAAGCTTCTAAGACATTCGTGTTTATCATTATGTTGTCGTAATAGAACGCTCCTAGATTTTCCATATTGGCCTTGATGCCTCCGACGCGCGCTGCTAAATGTATAACCTCCGAGGGCCGGTAATGAGCAAATAAATGCTCTGTTTCAGATGGATTTCGCAAATCACATTCTGCTGTTGAGGTAAAATGTGCGGAGGGTATAAGGCTTTTTAAAGCGCTTCCTACCATACCAGTTCCGCCAGTCACTAAAATCATTTATTCGTCCTCCTCATACCACATCTCAATCTCTGTTGATGACCTTTTGGCTATATGCTTTCTTATTTTTTCTTTTTCGTGCGCGGAAAGTGGGCGCCCCGAAGCCGGCTTTTCTTTATATCTTTTTAAATATTTTTCCCATAAATCATTATAATTGTCTTCCAGGTGATAATCTAATTCGATTCTGTCTATTAATGGAATTTTTAGTGAATGAAAAAGAGCCGACTGACCGCCAGATTCCGATCCAGGCTTATAAAGTTTTAGGCTTTTCTTTCTATGGTGTTCCATGTTTTCGATAAAATTATCGTACTTCTTGGGTTTTAAACCATATTTTTTTAAAAACTCCATCACCCTACTAAGTTCTTTTGGGGTATTCTCGACGAAGTCCTCATAATAAATAATCATTTTATTATCTTCATCTAGAGTATTATAGTGATTTAGCACCGTTATGTAATCCTCGGTTTTATATGTGTTCGTACTCTCATCAAAACTACGCGCGTTCGACATGTGATTTTTAATCATATTGACAGTAACGCGACGACACAAGCGGCCAGTATAGAACTCTCGAACCGAAGTATTGAGATCGAGGTCGGGCGGGGCTGCGCCGTTCTCTAGAGGGAGATTGAATTCCGCCTCCCGCGGCAGCTGTCTTGGGATACATTCTTTATAATTACGAATCATAAAGATTGTTCCCTCAAACGGGGCGTGTTCCCAATAGCCTCCTGCTCCGTGAGTTTTCCACAAATCTTCTCCGCATATTTCCTTGATGCAATATTCTAAAAAGCAACTTCCACACCTTGGATAGTTAAGAATCACAATTGGGGTTTTTTCGGTTTTATAGAAACCATCGCAATATATTCTTGTCATATTATCTCTTTAAACTAATGTCTCTTGGAATCCCAAACCCTATTTCATGAAGAAAAACCTTTTCCACATGAGGTTTCCTTCTTTTTGCTTTCTCGTAAGTAGTGGTTCGATCGGTGCCGATATGTACAATCCCGGTTTTGTCTTTTTTTAAAACCTTTAAAATCAGTGGGGCTATAATATCAACATAATCTTTTGAGCTCCATTGATCTACGGCCGCCTTATCATATGGAAAATCATAACCAAAAAAGCTAGTTCGGATAACAAGAGATTCCTCTATCGTTCTAACCAATAACTCTGCCGCGGCTTTGGTTTTTGCATATTTTGATATAGGATTAATCGGATCAGTTACATTATAGTTTCCCTTGTTTCCGTCAAAGACATAATCAGTAGATATAAACACTAGTTTTTTATTAAGCTGCTGGCAGCTTTTTATAATGTTTATTGTCCCCAAAACGTTAACTTCAATTGCTTGCAATGGTACCGTCTGAATTCCCTTAACGTCAGTTAGAGCCGCGGCATGAACTACCGTGTTTCCTTTGAATCTTCTTAGATTGTCATACACTGATTGCTCATCGGTTATATCACAATCTTTCGACGACGGAGCAATAAAATTAATATCAAATTTATGAGATTGCTTTATTAACTCGGCGCCCAAAGTCCCAGAACCTCCGGTTAAAAAAATGTCTAAAACCACTTATAAAGCCCCTTGGGATGCCGCGGAAACCAACCTAGACCTCTTAGCTTTTCAGAACTCACAGAATATCTTAAATCTTGGCCCCACCGGTTTTCCACAAACATCAAACTCTTTTTATCTTTATCAAACCAATCTAAAATAGAAGAAGCAACTTCTAAGTTTGTCATATGATTTTCAGCTGCAATATTGTAAATCTCGTTTTTTATTCCAGCATCAATAATGGTTAAAATGCCTTCCACATTATCCTTAACATAGGTCCAGTCTCTGATGTAACTTCCGTCGCCGTGGATGGGGATTTTTTTATTTTCCTTCAAGCTGGCGATCGATTTTGAAATTAGTTTTTCTTCATATTGTCTGGGCCCATAATTATTAGCACTTCTAGTAATAACAAAATCTACTTCATATGTCCTGGCGTATGCCAATATTAGCATCTCGGCGGCAGCTTTCGTAGCAGAATATGGATTACTTGGGGTTAGCTTGTCACTTTCTTTAAAAGAACCTTTTGTCCTATCGCCATAAACCTCATCGGTGCTAATGTGAAAAAATAAAGGCCTTGCATAAGAGCGCTTCCCTCTAACAAGTTCCAAAAGATTATGTACTCCCAGAACATTACTTTTAACAAAAGGATCCGTATCATTAATAGAATTATCGACATGACTTTCTGCTGCAAAGTTAACCAAAATATCGCAGGAGGGCAAATGTGTTATTTCGCTTATGTCTGCCTTAAGAAAAGTATAATTCGGATGTTCATCCCACGGAAGTATTTCGTGTGAAGCATAGTTCATTTTATCTATATCAACAACGATATCCCCCCTCCTTAAAACTTCTTCTACAAAGTGGCTCCCAATAAAGCCTCTTCCTCCGGTAACTATATATTTCATTTCTGCTCCAATAAGTTAAATTTTATATCTTTAGAATATTCTAAAAATGACTGAGATTTAATATCCTTGTCGGAGATTATTGCGTCTTCTCGATCGATTACCCAATCAATATTGATTTCCGGATCAAAAGGGTTGATGCCGGATTCTCCAAACTTGTTATAATATGCTGTGCATTTGTATAATACGGTCGTATGATTCTCGAGACTTAAAAAGCCGTGAGCAAACCCTGCAGGAATCCAGATCATTTTATTATTTTCTGCACTGAGTACAACGCTATCATACTGTCCAAATGTTAGAGAGTTTTTTCTAATGTCAACAAAACAATCCACTACAGAACCTCTAACTACGCGAACTAGTTTGCCCATTGGCTTATCCCATTGGTAATGAAGACCTCTGATCACATTTTTATGTGAATAAGAGTGATTATCTTGCACAAAATTTTCATTAATATGCTCAGATATTGTGTCATCATAAGATTGAAAAAATAATCCTCGATTGTCTTTATATACTTCTGGCGTGAACACTATTACGTCATTAAAAAATGTTTTCATTTTATTCTGTCTCTTTTATCAGATGTTTAATTTTTGTTGTAGACCACCCATGCTCTCTGCTGCAAAAATATATCGGTATATTCAAATCATAACCGGTATATTCTTTTTGTCGGTAGTCTTCTCCTAAAAATCTAATATCGATATTTGTTTCTTTTAATATATTATATAACTCTTCTTCGGTGTTATATACAAAAACTTCATCGACATATTTTAAAGAAAGAAGAATTTCTTTCCTCTCCTCTACTGATAATATTGGCTTAATTTTATTTTTTCTCTCAAAAGTTGGATCTTCGTGCAATCCGACAATTAAATAATTACAGTGTTGTTTTGCTTCTTTAAATAATTTTATATAACCAGGATGAATTATATCAAAGCTGCCGGCTATAAATCCTACTTTTCTACTTATATGTTTTTTTGTAAAATCAACTATATTCATTCCTTTGTCATCTACAAAAATATCCGCATGGGGTTTTTTATTCATAATAAGCTGATGATAATTTATCCCCCATAGACACAATTGATTTGCAGTAACCTCGGTCCAATCTTTGCCGGAAACTGATCCTCGGGCTGACATTATTATAATCTTGTCCCCATTTTGATAAAGAAAGTTGATTTTTTCAACCATATCAGAAAAAGGTTCCGCTTTTTCATAATCACTGTTTTTTTTCAAAGAACAGATAGTTCCATCTATATCAAAACAATAAATCATCTATACCACCGCATGCAAAAATATTTGATGAGCACACTCTACTACTCCATAGTCCATAGAATCAACCCAATATTCCAAAGCTGCGCCTTCTTTAAACTGCTTTCTACAAGCGTTATTCTTATCAAAGCCAGTTAACAAGACATATTCAATCTTATTGTCGGAACAATATTTAAGACATTTAAGGATATTTTGAGAATTTCCAGAAGAAGATATTAAAATTATTAGAGCGTCACCATTACAGAACTCTTTAAGAAATTGACAATATGCCAAATCCATTCCATAATCATTTATATAGCAAGTTAATCTAGCTGGATCTGAAAACGTGAACGATTTTTTCTGTAATTTCTTAGTATAGTCTTGAGAAATATGAGACGCAATAGAATTGCTGCCGCCATTCCCAAGGATAATAACCTGTTGGTGTTTGTAAATCAGACGCTTTAAATCCCCAATCTGTTCATTGGTAATGTTTTTCAAACTTTGTATAATTTCTTTTATTATCATATACTTATATTTCTTATTCCCTCTTCGCTGATTGTGGCAGGAATAAATTTATCATTTAATACCTTATCTTTGGTAAACGCCAAAAAAAATCCGCCGGAGCCGGCGCCGCAGAGTTTATGCGCTAAAATATTTTTATCTTTAATAAGATATTCATCAACTTCAGCCACTCTAGAATTATTTATTATTAATGGAGAAGTCTCTTTTTTCTTCCGCCAGCCTTCGTTAATTATATTAAAAAAATCCGTTTTATTATTTTGCTGTATGGCTGTTTCTAATGAATCAACTAACTTCAACAAAGTTTCTCTCTTCTTTAAATCTAAATTGGCCAATAAATCAGTTGAGCTTCTTGTAACGTTAGTGTAGATCAAATACATATTTATGTCATTAAAAATATTTTGAGATATATATGTAAATTTTGGGTCATCGCCTTTCTTAAAGTCTATTCTTTTTAAAGAGCCAATTCCGCAACCATATATATCTTGATATCCAGTGTGTTTATTAAATCTTTTTTCGATTTCTAAAGAAATTTTACAAACCTCAAAATCTGATAGTTGAATCTTTTTAAATTTCGAAACCGCCTTCACCAGCGCTAGCGTATACGAAGAAGATGATGCTAATCCAGAGCCGGAAGATAAAATATCTGCATAAAACGTACAAATAACTTGTTTGCAATTAAAGTGTTTTAATACTTCTCGTGCAATATCGTTTTTTATGTTTTCGATTTTGGTTTCTTCTTCTCGCTTAGTATAATTTATAATATATTTGCCAAATATTTTATTATAGCCTAAAACATCTGAAGATAATATTATGTAGGTATATAAATTTACAGGAAAACTTATGACGGATCCTGAACCGTGATAGTCTATAAAATCTTGCAAATCTGTTGAGCCGCCGGCTAATGAGACTCGCAGAGGACATTTTGTCACTATCATTTTTGTAACCACTCCCGAATAGACACTGTTGGATGCCATCCAATTCTATTTTTTATTTTTGATATATCAGCCATCGAAGTTAATGCTTCTCCGGCTCTAGGGGGTATAAACTTGTAAGGATGATTTAGCATTTTTGCTATTTCTAAAATAGATACCTTGGTTCCACTCCCTACGTTATAGATGTTTGCACAATTTTCAGAACTAGTTTGTGCGGCCATTATATTTGCATTGGCCACATCACGAACATAAACAAAATCTCTCATTTGAAGACCATTGCCAACTATAGTTAAATTTTTGTTTTCTCTCATCTGTTTTTTAAAAATTGCAATAACTGGGGCGTATTGGCCAAACTCAGGCATCCTTTCGCCAAAAACATTAAAATAACGGAGCGCGATCGTTTCCAATCCATAAAGTTTATTATACATCATACATAAATCTTCAGCCGCCAATTTTGAAGTAGCATATGGATTAAGATTGTCTGACAACATATCTTCCCTCAAAGGAGGCTTGTTTGCCAAGCCGTACCCCGAAGCAGTAGAAGAATATATTACACGCCTTATTCCAAATTTTAAGCTAAGTTGTAGAATGTTGCAGGTGCCTATAATGTTAGTGTTGCAGGCCAAAATAGGATTATCAATACAGGGTCCGATTCTTGTTTCAGCCGCTAAATGAAAAACACAATTAATCCCCTCAAATAACGGTCGAATATTTTCATAATCACATATATCTAAATTATAATACTCAATACGAGGATCCTCAGCAATATAAAATATTTTTGTACAAACAGCAGATTCGTTGTCAATGACTTTTATTTTTTTTACATCTTTTCGCTGCAAAAGCTGATCTACAATATGACCACCAATAAATCCCTTTGCGCCTGTCACTAAAACATTACCTATCATCAAATTCCCTTATCATATGTTTATATTGGTCTAGGTTGTTTAAAATATACTGAGGATATTTCTCTAAACTTACGACTTTAAAACTGGCGTTTCTCAAATACAAATCTTTTCCTTCATTCATTGAATTGATTATATTTTCTTTTACAAAATCATTGTTGAACTCTTGGTGGGCCGAAGATTCAATTTTTTTTAGAATCCCCTCTAAACCTCCTTGATGACTAAAGTGCCAGCCTCCATGCTTCACTATAAGTCCGTAGTGTGTTGCCATCGGGAGCCTAAGATCGTCAATAGTGATTTTGCCTAATAAATATTTATTTTTGCATATTCTGGTTCCAAGCCAATTTTCAGTTTCTCCGGCCGCGGAGTGTAAATCTTCTGTTTGCATATTTAAATAATAATAGCACATTTTTTGTTCAAAAACAATCAATTTCCCTTCATCGGCCAATTTTAAATTCCCTGTCAATAAAAGTGGATCGGGAATTTCATCTATATCTCCACTTATAATGAGAGCGTCTTTGTCCAGCGTATTGGTAATTTTGTGAGCATAGTTAACTTGATACCTGTGTCTCTCAAAAGTGCTTAACTCCGGAGGGAATGTCTCTATAAATTCATAAATTATTTTATCTCTGAAATGAGCAAATCGTTTTAACTCATGAGGACGAATGGGCTGTTTCTTCTTTCCAGAATGAACTTCTCCGGCCTCAACAATTACAAATTTATCCACATATTCGTCTAAAATATTTAATCTTATCTCTAGCAAATCTAGTTCATAATTTGCAAAAAACGTAAAACAATCATAAACCTTGGGCTTCATTTAGCACTCCTTTTCGTAAATTTCATATAGGGAAGAATTATCGAGCTCATACTGATCTTTTTCTTTCTTGCTCTCTTCATAAGAAAAAAGATTTCCGTCGCGGGACAGATATTCCCACCCTTTTGTAAGTGAATCTCCCTGTTCCCAAAATCCATCAGATATATTGTATCTAGACCAATATTTTGGCGCGATAACATTTATTATTTCATCGTTAATCCATGTCGGGATCCACGCAAAACTAGAGTTTGACATAATAATATTTTTAGCATTTCTAACAAGCACCCAATCAGCCTCTCCATTAAAATGATACGCCGGAAGCGCTGGAAACATCCTTTTTGCTGTATAAGGATCATCCGTAACTACTTTAAATTGCATGTTTGGGTTTCTCTGCTTCATAATTTTCATAGCATTGTTCCAGTAAGAAGCCGGTAAAAACAGATCCGAAACGCCAACGTACTCGCCTCCTCGAAATGCTAGAATGCAAATATTGTCATCCTTAAGGCTATAGATCTGCTTGTCTTCTCTGATTTTTAACCACTTCCTGACTTCATCTTTTCTGCCCTCGAGATATTTCTCTGATTCCATATTACCATCTATTTTGGTGTTATCTAGAACATTAGCTAAATCGGGATCATAGAGGCGGCAATCGCAATTATAGACCGGATGGATAAGCGATTTTTCTTCGTAATATCTTTCAATTCCTTCCGGCAGTGTGGTTGGGGGCCCGCCTTCCGGACCGGTACCGCCTACCACTTCTTTTCCAAAATCTAGATTCATTATTCTTGGCGCCTTAAACTTGTGTGAGTTCATTATACCAAACTCGTAACCGTTATTTAAAGCAATAACTCTGGTGGCAACATATCGCCACAGCTGGTTTCCCAATCCAGATCCGTTATACAACTCGTTAACTATCATCTATATTCTCTCCTTATTGAGAGCGCGGCGCCAGAAATTTAAAACCTCTTCTATGACGTCATCTACATATTTGGTGGGTGCCCATCCCAATAGCTTTCTTATCTTATTGGAATTAGGAATTTTTTCTGGTGCTTCGGCAAAAAGATCGCCATGTATTTTCTTTGGATCAACATGAATTATTTTAGAAGTAGAATTGGAAAGTGTCTTTACCTTCTCCGCAAGATATAAAATTGATTTTTCATTTATCTCGTTTCCTATATTCCATTCTTGATTCCACAAATGTGATGGGGCTTCTGACGTCAGAAACACACCATTAATAATATCCTTCACCCACGTAAATGCTCGAATTTGTTCACCAGAATAATAAACCGTGATATCCTCTCCTTCAATAGCCTGGACAGCAAACCGAGGCAAGACAAAGCCGCCGTCGGGTAACTGGTACTCACCGGTGACGTTAAAGGGGCGAATAATTTGATACTTTAACGACTTGTCAACCTTACCATTGTTTGAAAGAGCTATCTCTGCTAATAATTTGCCCATAGCATACTCGTTACGTACTGTAAACTCCCCGCGAAGGACCTTGTCATCTTCCTCCCTTAAATAAGTCTTATGCTCACGATAACCATATACCTCTGACGTCGAAATAAACAGGAGCGGGCAATTGTTCCTCTTTGCCCCTTCGATGGCCCAATAAATATCATCTAGGATAACCTTGGCCATGCGGCCGGAATGCTTGAGGACACCTACCGGGCCGACCGGGCTAGCTAAATGGAGAATCATATCAAAGTGAGGTAATTCTTCCCATGTGGTATCTAATACATCTTTGAGTATAATCGTACTCGCCTTTTGGCACACTGGATGTTCCGGCGGCAATGCATGTGAAGAAAGGTTATCTATTACAACCACTTCCCACCCTTCGGATGTCCATTTTTCAATACTGTGAGTTCCAATGAATCCAAGTCCCCCGGTTATTAATATCCTTTTCATTGTAACTCCTTGTCTCTATTTGTATTTTTCATTTACTTCCCAATCACACGTAAATATTGTATAGGTGGCTCTTTCTATCATCCATATCTCCGCAGTTATAACATCCTCACTCATATATTCTCTTATTCTTTCATAGAAATTTTTAGAATATTTTAATATATTTTCCTTTGGTATTATATAATTTCCACCCGGCGAGAAACGAATATATGGTTCTATCACTGGACTCTTATATACATCTGATAAAAATGAATTAAGATTATTAAAATACTTGTACTTGCCGTGATTCATGTACCAACTGTTGTTTATCTCTAGAAAGCCACCATCATCAGCCATTTTGCTAGACGGCATTGGCATATGGGCGTACCTGGCATGAGCACTGGCTCCGAAATCATGGAGTTCAGTAAATGAAGTGTTGTTACAATTTTTAGTAAACGCTTCTTCATTATAATTTCCAGTAGACTCACACCTTTCCGGCGTAGGTCTTGTCTTTTTCCCTCTTGGAAAAAACAAACATGCTCGGCAAAATATAGTAACATCGGGTAAGTTATCATAATGTGTAGCTATAAAATCAAACATATCATAATGATTCTGTCCAACATTTTTTTGCTTTATTATTTTATCCGATTCTCTCCAGGCGCCTCTATGATATTTATCATATATTAAATAATTATCAGTATATTTGTGAATCCAAGATTCTTCAATATCATCTGGTAACCAATTATAATCACTCACAACTAAAAAATTATCTTTGATTATCTTCATTGTTTTTTCCCAATCATCGTTGTAGACCCTGGCCCTTTGGTAAATAACGGTGGAAACCAAAAGGAACTATTCCCTCGGATTCTGGGACCGGCAATTCTTGCGAGAACCTAACTGCCACATCAATCGGTGCAAACTTTACGCCATGTTTTTCAAATAAATGTCTATTATGTACACAAATATTTCCATCTTCATTGTAGCTGCCGGCATTCATATGCTTATAAAATGTTCCCTGATTTACTTCGAATGGAATTTCTTCATATTGAGGTATTTCTAAAACCTTTCTACTTCTCAAAGTAAATCCGCCATTGCCAACTCTTTGATGATTCCCAAACGGATCAATGAAAGCATCTTCTCTAATGGGCCAAGCTGCCCCAATATAATCCCAATCTAAAAACTCGTCTTCCCACTTATCCGGGTTAATAATAAACCCATCCCACTGAATCAATAAAACAAAATCGGTTTCTATATGGTTAACTAAATTATATATACAATAGTGGCTGTACTCCTTAAAATTTATTTTCTCAAAATCCTTAAATTTTTCAAATTGAACTCCAGCTGGCATTTTTTCCGGCCGCTCATGAGAAACAAATTTTACTGCTCCAAAATCTATATCTTTGGCGCTGTATTGAAGAGCCACCAAGCTTTCTATAATTCGAGTAGAGCCTAGTGCCAGTAATGTTACATTGTCTAATTTAATTTTTTCCATGTTTCTCGATCGATAAGGCAATCTCTTGCTGTTTGATTTGATCCGAAATCAAATGAGTCATTTGTTTATCCCACAGTCGTATGGTCACTGTTACGTCTTTTAATATTGTAGGGGCACCAAATTTGTCGTGAAGTCTTTTGTAATAATCCACATCAAGAGCCCAGACCATTCTCTCATCAAAATATAACATATCGTCAGCTCTTCTGATCGAAAGAACGCTAGGGTTTCCTATAGTATTCTTTCCAGAGTATATCTCATCGTTATATACTGGCTTGACTCGATGAAAGCTAATACCATTACGAACATGCTCACTCGATGTTACAAGCCAATTAGTGTTTTCATCAAATGCATTATTAATCTTTTCTAGACTATTTTTATCCCACAAGAAGTCATCCTGATATAATATTTTAACAATATCTCCTTTGCACCGCTTCATAGCTTCGTTAGTATTATACGCAAAATTTCCTCTTTTTTCTTCGTTTCTCATATAATTGATATCAAGTGAATTGTTGTATCTTTTACATAAGTTTTCTAGATTATCATCTTTGCTGTGATCTGAAATAACTATTTCAAAGTCTTTATATGTTTGTTCTAGAAATTTCTGAAATTGAAAATCCAGGAATTCAACGCCGCGGCCATGAGATTCATAAGTAGGCATTGCAATTGATATCATTGTGTTGTCTCCATGTGCTTATCGACCATCATATAATATTCTCGTTCTTTAATTTCGGGATCCATTACGTGCGACAGCTGATGGGGGTGTTCACGATTAACAACGGTAATTTTATTTAAAATTTTGGGCATCCCATATTTATCATATAACCTTTTATAATAATCAACATCCATTAGCCAGATAAGTCTGTCATCAAAATATATTTTATCTTCAGTATTTCTAATAGAAAGCACACTTGGGCCGCTAATGGTGTTGTTGCCCAAATATATTTGGTCATGATATCTGGGCACGAAGGGGCGATAGAAAGTTTTTCCATCATCCCTGGTGTGTTGGCATGCGCTAACAAGCCAATTCGTATCGGAATCAAATGATTCATAAGTAAATTGCAAACTGTAATCATCCCATAAAAAATCATCAAACCATAAAAATTTAATAATTTCTCCACTGCAATGTTCTATGGCATTATTGGCGTTATATGAACTGAGGCCGCGGCCCTGATCATTAAATATGTGCTTGATGTTTAGTCTGTCCCGATATTCTTCGCAAACATCTTTGATTGTGTTGTTATTACTGTGATCAGAAATAACTACCTCAAAATCTTTATAAGCTTGTCGCGCAAAAGACTCAAATTGAAACCTAGCAAACTCTTCTGCTCTGCCTTTTGATTCATATGCTGGTATTGCTATTGAAATCATCTTATATTCTTCGCCCTATATGTACATTTTAAGATAATCAGAGCAGATTCCGGCACAGGCTGATATCTCATCTATTGGATAGTTCGATTTTTCAGGCATTACACATATTGAGTTTGAGAGTGTTTTTTTGCCCGGATAACACCAGATAAAGCCGCGGCTGGTTAAGGTATAGTCATCATTTTGGTGCCAAAAATAATGAACATCTTTCAGAGATGCCAACGACTCCAAAGCTTGTAGGTTTTTAGCATGACACCATAGCTGCTTGTTCTGTAAAAAATCTTTTTCTATTTGATATATAGGGGCATCATGACCTAACCAATATTGCCCCTCAAGGACCCAAACATCAACTTCTACATCATATCCACTATTAAGTACTTTAAGAATTCGTTCTGGTTTGTTTTCTGTAGATGGCGAACTTCCTTCTAAATTTCCCCTGTGGGATATAAATTTCACTTAACCAGTCCCCATTTTAATATTGCAGCATTATATTCTTCTCCATAATCCCCGTCTATCGACTGTCTCATGGCAGTTGCCCCCGCCTTAGAGCCGGCCGGGTGGCCGTGAAGGGCGCCTCCGACATTGGCCATATAATCAATTCCGAATCTAGCATTAATGGCCTCTATTAAGCCCGGGTGCATTCCACAACTTAAAGCTGGCAAAACTCTTCTGCTGCGTAAAGTTTTCAAAGTAATATTAAGTTCTTCCTCGTTGTCGCTCAAATAGCCGCTCCACATTCCAGCATGGATGAGGTCCACCCCCATAAGGCCAGCAAGATCACATATGACATTCCAATTTATATGATAGTCATGATTTTTGTTCGTTAGAACTTTGTCGCCACTTTTTTGAAAATGAATAAAAAGATCCAAATCTAGGTCTCTTATTGATTTATAAACTCCCATTCCAGACCAAAAATTAACATGAACCGAGTTTGCGCCCAAATCACTGACCTTTTTGACTCGCTCTAAAACATACGCTGGATCGGAGTTAACGCACACTGAATAAATAACTTTCTTATCTTTGAGGTAGTCCATGATGAGTGGCACTCGTTCCTCAACAGGACAACAAGATGGGTTAGACATTATTTCATCTTCTTTAATAAAATTAACACCCCCTTCTACCATTTCCTTAACCATTTCCAGTAATGTTTCTGGACTTATCCCTATTTTTGGCTTTACTATTCCTCCAAATATTGGCTTGTCATTACACCCAGTAAACTCTCGAATACCCTCTATTCCATATTTTGGGCCAAGAAATTTCTCCTCTATGTCGTCTGGAAAATCCAAATTTAGAAGATGACACTTTTCTATTTCTTCAATGTCCATTTGGCCGCCCATGACCTGACACAGCAAATGAGAAACACAATCAGAACTCCAATCAGTGTTGGCTGTCGGAAAAGCAACCCTGACAACTCCACTTTTAGATTGGTGCAATATTTCTTCTTCTCCCAGTACGATGCAAGAATGGCCTTCAAAAAGCTCATCCGTTTCCCAGCTATTTCTTACATTGGGGTTGCCAACGCTTTGGCCGATAGCGAGAGCCCGGGCTGCATGCCAGAGACTAGTTTTCGCTTTCAAATAATATGTTGCAATAAAATATTTATTATCAACTTCTTCTCTAAAAAATCTCATTTAACATCCTCAATTTTTCTCAAAAATTTCTTTAATTCTTCTGGCGTGCCCATGCCTCTCATTTCAAAAACTGGATATGGCAGCACTTTCCCATTATAGTGGTGTATTAGTTCATTATACACTGGGCATATATAAAATTCATTATTAAAGCGAATGTTTCTTTTAATCATTCTCTCAGCACATTCGGCATACAATCTTCCACTTTTCCAATAGTAAACCCCAACAGTAGCAAAATTGCTAATAACTTGCTTTTCGGCCACATGTTCAACACAGCCAGTATGAAAATTAATTTTGGAATAAGAATGTTTTGCGCTGTTTGATAAAAAATAGGGTATAGCGCCGTCGGCATTCTTTACAAAATTTATAAAATGTGAAGAATTCCAGTCAACCCACTGATCTGCATTGCAAATCAACAGTGGTGACTCATTATTAAATAATTCTTTAGCCAGCAATGTTGTGCACGCAGCGCCCTCAGTGAGGCCAGCAATCTCGACAATATCAACATTTTTGGCACTGTTTAGAAGTTTATCTTTTATTTCTGGATTTTCTAATAAATGTTGTTTTTGTACTATAAAAATGTAATTTGCGCCCTTTATGCCAATATTTTCAACAACCCTCTCAATCATTGTCTTGCCGGCAACATCAATTAAGGGCTTAGGGCTTTTATAGCCTTCTTTTTTAAATCGTGAGCCGGTGCCGGCCATCGGTATTAATACATTCATTTTATTGTCTACCTCCGTAGATTTTATTATGATACTTTGTTTTTCCGTTGAAATGTTCTCTTGGCAAAGCAATAGATAGGAAATCGCCATCAATAGTATTAGCTATTATATCTATATTCTCAATAGCACAACAAATACCCCAAAGCCGCTCAGACATCTGGGCCCCAAATTTATCTACCGGTAGACACATGTGCAAATTATTGTTTTTAAAAGTTTGTAGTATTTCTCTTTTCGCTACAAAGCACGGGCCCCAGCAGCCTACAAAAGAAATACTACCAGATTCCTTTGCCAAGGAGTACTTTAAATGCTGTTCAAACATCCTGTCTAGCCAAGCCATTTCATTAGTGTCTTTGACCTGCAGTCCTTCTCGGCGCGCAGGATGATCGCCCGGGCCGACATGGAGACCTTCTCTCCACCACATCAGTGAATAAAACAGCCCTTCTCCGTTGATAAAATCATATAAATTATGCTTAATGGTTATGGTATCCTGTAATAAGCAATACCACTTTTCATCGGGGAAATTATCAAATGCACACCAAATAGCGCCATCGAGATAATTTTTATTTTTAAAATCCACTGCTATTACGTTTGGTATTTTCTCTAAATGTTTTAAATATGATACATCATCAGAATCTGAATCGACCACTAGTATCTTTTCATCCGGGTGGTGCGTCCTTATAGCGGATACAGAATTCATAACATAAGATTTCTTTATGTCATCTATGGTTGTGCCTTGGGCGTATTTGCACGGTATTACAAACATTTATATTTCCTCCATGAATAAATCCACGATGGCTTCAATATAATCGATTTTCTCTTTTGTTATAACCGGTGATGTTCCGAGAAAAAACGTGTCTGTTGTAACTTTTCCGGCGACGGGATATTCTTTAATAATTTCTTCCGTATCAACCAAATGAGAATATGCCGGCTGCAGCATAACATTTCCAGCGAAATAGGTTCTAGTTTGTATCTTTCTGGATTCCAAAAAGGTGGTAATATACTCTCGCGTAAAAGGGGTACCGTCTTTAATTGTTAAAGGAAACGCAAACCAATTGGGATCTGATTTGAGAGTTGCCTCGGGCAAGTGAAAAAACTCCTCATACTTTTTAAAAATATTATACAAATTGTCGAAGTTGTCGTTACGTAGTGTTTTGATATTATCAACCTTCTTCAACTGAGCCAACCCTAGCGACGCTTGAAATTCAATCGGCTTTAGATTATATCCTATCTCTTCATAAACGTACTTGTGGTCAAAAACCTTAGTTGGCAAAGATTTAAGCCAGCATGAAAACCTCTTTCCACAAGCACCACACTTGCTTATACTGGCTTTTTCTCCAACGCAATGACAGCCGCGACCCCAATCTCTAAAGCTTCTGACTACTTTTTCTTGGAGCTTGTCTTTCATCGCGATAAATCCGCCCTCTCCCATTGTGATGTGGTGCGCCGGATAGAAAGAACAACTAGCCATTTCGCCGAACGATCCTAGAGGCTTGTTGTCGTACGTACCGGCTAGAGCATCGCAGCAGTCCTCCAGAAGAACCAAGTCATATTTTCTAACAAGTTCCATGACTCGATCCATGTTTGGCGGATTTCCTAAAACATGAGCAAAGGTTATGATTTTAATGTCATGCTTGCGCAAAGCCTCTTCGGCTTTATCGATATTCAGATTAAGACTCGGCAGCTCTATATCAACAAAAACTGGTTCAAATCCCACCTGAAATATGGGGTTAATTGTGGTGGGAAATCCAGCTATTGGGGTCAACACTTTCGTTCCTTTTGGAAAGTTGTTAAGCTTTTTAGACTTTAAAGCGGCCATCATAAGCAAGTTTGCGCTTGAGCCGCTGTTGGTTAATAAGCCATAATCCTTTCCCAAAAACTTTGAAAAGCTTTTCTCAAAACGGGCGCCCTCGGCGCCGAGCACTAGCCACCCCTTTAAGAAGGTTCTAATTCCTTCAACATACTCATCGCTATTAAAATATGGGCCGGCGTAATATACCCAATCTTTACCGGGTACCCAGGTTTTGGCCAGTTGTTTGTTTTCAATATATCTGTCCACTAAAGACAGTATTTCTTCTAATTCATAATCAATCATATTTTTTCCATCTAGAGGGAATCAAATCTTTTGTATTGTGATCAACACCGGATCCAAACCACCTTTCGGGAGCAATTATTGTTTTGCCCTCTTCATTTAGCCAAGCCGCCCACCAACTAAAGCTGCTATTTGATAGTATAACATTTTTGCACATAGAAATCAAATAAAAATCTAGTATATCTTCTTCCCCTTCTACAAAAATACAATTATCTTGTACAAAATTTTCCTTACACCAAGTTACATCGTCACTAAAAAACAGGTAAGTAGAATCTTTTGGAAAAGCCGCCATGGCTTTTTTATAGTATTCTGTTGTGCGGGGAGGGTGGACAGCGTTATATTTGAGATAATCCCCTCTTCTAACATGTACTGCTACGGTGTTGTTCTTTAAAATTTCTCCATATTTTTCATCTATGACAGCTTTGGTTTTTTCATCAATAGAAAAAAGATCTCTAATGACATCAGCATGCTTTTCGAAATACTTTTCTGATTGAAAATAACCAACCAAACACATATCCGGCGTGTATTCTATTTCTTTATGATGAAAATGAGGCTCATGATAATAGCTCTTTATAGGGAGCCCCGAGGAGAAATTAAGATTTCTGAAAATCGTTTCTAAATAGTTTTCACATTTTCTTCCTTGATTCGGCAAATCGTGTCTTTTCACATCGAATATTGGCTGGGTATTGTTTTGAAGTGCTAAAGATATTGTTGTTGCTATTTGAAACAGTTGGTTTCCTAAACCTCCCTGCAGAAAGCTAGATATCATCCGTAATCCTTTCGTACTTTGCTTTTCTTCTTATTTTCGCTTCTGAGCGATACAAGTTTTGATGATCAACCTTATCTTCGTTTAGGGGATTAATCCTGTTATATGAATATAATACATCTTTGATGAAAGTACTTCGATGGCCTGCCATTTCTAACATTGGAAACATAAATATCATATCCCAAGCTCCATCACAAAACCTGCCGTCTTCTTCTAGGAAATCCTTTTTTTCAATTCTTTTCCACAGCTTATACTTGAACGTCCTCATGTGCGAACTCATCCACTCAGATTCTCGAAAAGTGTTAGATTCAATTATTTCTTTTGGTATCTCGCGAGAAAACTTTCCTCGATTTCTAGACGGATATTCCATGTAGCTGCCATAAGTCATCCAAGAGTCTGTCTCTTTGTATTTGTTGTTTAATATTTCTAACACATTTTTAGTAGCAAACCAATCATCTCCATCTAGAGTGATTATTACGTCTTCATTATCGGGATTAGAGTACTCGATTGCTTCATATATGTTTCTTAGTGCGAGCTTTCGTTCGCTATTTTTTATAAACATAAATTTTGAATTCTTATCGATCTCTCTCTCGATAATCTCCGAACTACTATCGGTTGAATAGTCGTCAACGATTATACATTGATAATTATCATAAGTCTGTAGCAGTACACTCTTCAAGCACGCGTGTAGCCACTTTTCATTATTATACGAAGGGACAATAATTTTAAAATGATTATTAGTAGTCATATGTTTCCCCATCTTTTAGCGGCGCCACCAACTCTTTTAAACCCTCTTCTAGGGTTTTTTTCTGCTGCCATCCTAATTTTTGCAACTTTTCTCCACTTAAGCGAGGAAGAACAAGCGAGTTTTTCTCTTGTTCGATTAATTCATAGTTTAATTTTTTACCCAACAGCCGAGATATTGCCTGGGCCAGCTTTAGATTATCGCTTTCTTCGGCGGCCGCAATGTTATATTTTTCACCAGAAACTCCATGATGACTCAAAAATAATATTGCATCGCACAAATCATCAACATGTAAATAATTTCTCCTATTAGGTGCTGTTCCGTTTGCATTTAAATGTATAAATACCTTTTCCTCTCTCAGTATTTTTCCTACTATAAGTGGTATAAATTTATCTTGCGATTGGTATGGACCAAAAGTATTCATAGCATAAGCTACAACCACTGGCATATTGAAAGTATTTTTATACGATAAACAGAGCTCCTGAGCTCCTATTTTTGTAGCAGCGTATGGACTATAGGATAATGGTGCGTTATCCTCTTTAAAAATCATACCGGGAGCGCCGCGGCCAAAAACCTCAGCAGTGCTGAAATACAAAAACTGTTTCAAGTTTTTTACATTCTCGCGCGCATATTCTAAAAGATTAACTGTCCCGAGAATATTGTTCATAACAAAATCTGCGGGCTCTTCAATACTTTTTTTAACATTAGTAGAGGCAGCAAAATGAATTATATAATCGACTTCCCCGATCTCCTGGGAGCACCTTATACCCATGGGCTTTTTTAAATCATGGTGAATAACCTTTACTCTATCATTTCGATAAAGGCGCGAAGGTTGCCCGGGCTTATTCAGTGAAATTATTTTATAATCTGTTTCTCGCAGGAGAAAATCGGTTAAGCTACTTCCTAAAAACCCACCCGCTCCAGTGATCAGGACTCTGCGCACTTAAGCTCTTCCTTCCTTATTTCGTTCCAAAAAAACTGAGGGCGTCTTTCTAAATATTCATAAGCGCTTTCTTTGCTATCGAACCACTCCTCTGTTGCATGCTGTACTTTTTCATTTATTACGAGTTCACAATCTAATAACTTCGCCTCGATTACCAACCTCGGGCATGTGTCTTTTCCTAGAGGCAAAAAAATAAGTCCCTTGCTGGACGCTAGTGCCTCTAGCATGTTTTTATACGACAAGCTCTCGGCTAAAAAATATTCCAAATCATGTTTAAGTGCATAATCAATACCCTTTTGTGTTCCTTTAATCCAAGAACCAGTATGCACAATAAGCCACTTATTATTTTTGTTTGTTTCGAGGCCCCTTATAAAGTCCAAAGTATCAGTATCAAAGACCGAACTTAATACAAAAGAATTTTGATTTTTTAAAAAGGGAAATATGTTTTCATAATATTCTTTTTGCTTCTCAGACATGAACCATAAAGACTTCGCTTTCGCAAAAAATACAGAAATCACTTTTCCACAATGTTGCACGTGGCAATCACATTCTTTTTCAAAAAAAACATGCTTTTCGGGAGATCGATATTTACAATATTTGTAGTCGTATTCTAAAATAGAATATTTCAAATGTGTAGCGGCGTAGATAAGCGCTGATTGCTGGACCATGAAAAAATTACCAAAAATCCAATATTCATCTTTGTTTTCTTCTAATAATTCTACTGTTACCGCAGTACTTTCAATTTTCTTAACATCACAATACGATGCCTGTATAATAGCCTCGGAAGTGAGCTCGGCACCCCCGGCATGCTTATCAACAAACATATCAGAAACAAAAAACATTTTATATACTTAAGTCTTTAAACATTTCCTCTATTTGATTGCTCATTTCAATCTCTTCTTTAGAAATGATTAATTCTGCAAATGCAGCATATTTTTCCTTTTCTGTGAAATTTTTAAGAACCCATTTCTGAAGACGTCTGGCCTGCGCTTTAAATCTGCCATGGTTTTTATAAACTTCTCGCATAACACTCTTTGCCGATGCTTCTATTGGATAAGCCCACATAGAATCGGCTTCTATCACATCCTTCCAAACTACTTCTGGTTGTACAGGTTGTAAGCTATACTTCACTTTGGCAATGTGAGGCCTCATTTTTCCATTTTTATTTGGCATATTAATAAAGTCTGTCTGTCCGCTCCAGTTGGTTGTAATGAGTGGAACACCATTATAGGCCGCCTCAAACAGTGGTAATCCAAATCCTTCACCGTGAGATAACGATATCATACCTTTAACTTTTTTATGTTGATATAGCCACATCATGTTTCCATCAGTCAAGGTGCCATGTAACAAATATATTTTACATTTACGATCCGGATAAAGTGACAGCAGTCTTCGTAGACTGTCAAATACGTATCGACGATCAATTAAGCTATCCTTCGCCATATTCGTTTTTACTACAAGACCCACTTCGTCATTACTAAATTCCTCAACAAACCATCTGATAGTACTATCTAAATTTTTACGAGGGCCCCACTGAGCCACTGTTATAAAATTAAAATCATAATCTAACTTGAAGCCTTCAATGGACTCGGGCTCAAAATTTCGAACTGCATAGCTTATAACTTCAATAGGGGTTTCGCACCGATAGTCCGTTTTTTCTTCACCTGTATCGTTGTTGCGGGCTATACAAGTACCGGTTTCATACACTTGTTTTGAATGATTTGAAACAACAATAAGCTTATCCATATCATTGCCTTTTGCTAGCCATATGGGCGCAACTTTGGTGGTTTCAATCCCGGCCGTATAGCCAATATTAATTGGTGCAATGCGTTCAAATTCATTTGGTATAGTTACTTGGAGAGAAATATCAAACGCTTGGCGCGCCGGAACCACGGAGCCATCACCACGCCGCACATGGGCCTCGGTTTTAAACATCAATTCTTCAAGCCAGTGATATTCTTCGGTGTCTGCTAATATAAACCCGGTAGTGCCCCATGGGATATTCAATAAATATATATCCAGGTATTCCTCGTAGGCCCGCAGCGCGCGGAGCGCAAATCGTGTTTGCTCGCCATAGCCCGATCGCGACAGCGCAGGGCCCTTTACTAATATTTTCTTTTTCATACTATTTCCTTAAAATCATATGGTAAATAGCCTTTACGAGTTTCCCATGAGCCGCAAGTTTCATGTATTTTTGTTAGGGCCTCATCCCACTGTTTGACATAGTTGCCAAAATTATAATTAGCGTGCACATGAGCTGCTCCTAGCCTTCCCATTTCGGCTCGCTGGCTGGCAGAAAGATTATAAAATCTCTCCAGGGCGTCAATAAATCTTTCTTTTTCCATCCGATCTTCATAAATATACGGCACCTCTTGAGAGCCAATAACTGCCTTAGAGCAGGGTTCGAGACCTATTCCAAACCAATTTTCCCCATCCGTTACTTGTTCCTGTAAGCCCCCTGTCATATTAACTATAATAGGTGTTTCACAAGATAATGATTCCAGGGTAGCTAAACCGAACCCTTCTGCGTCTGAAATATTAATAGTACAATCCGCTATATTATACATCATGGCCATTCCTTCCGGAGGTTGCTTCTCTCTCGAAAGTAACACCTGGCCATTGAGCAGTCCTAGCTCCTGCATTATATGCTCCAAATCTTGACCATGCACGTCTTTTGGATCTGTGTGCATAATCAAAGTGGCCTTGTCGTGGCCTACTTTATCTAAAAATTCCTTAAACCAAAAAATAAGTGTTCCACTTTGTTTACGGCGCGCATTACGATTATTCCAAAAAAAGATCATGCTGTCGGGGTTTTTAAGATGTTCTTTCCGAGCGATTAGGGTTCTCTCAGGATCGTCCTTCTTAAAAATGTTTGGATCAACCGCGTGTGGGAGATATTGCGATTCTACATCGGGACTTACCGTTTTCACTATATCTGCAGTCACTTTGGAAATACAAGCTATATAATCATTTGAATCGTAAAACTTCTTGTTAAAATAGGGATATGGATAATTGTCCCAAACGTGATAATAAGCCATTGGTACGTTAACCCTTATTTCGTTTTCGATTTCCCACAGCCAACCATAAAATCGTGGATCAGTCATAAACCATAAAATATCAGGCCTAAATTGTCTCAGGGCGACTCGTATTTGATCCTGCGTTCCGTAGCCATCTACTGGAAATATTAACCAGTCATCTCCGTATTCTTCTAGTTTACCCGGGGTGTAGTCGTTGTGCTTCATGGCTCCCCCGAAGGAAATGAATTGATATTTACCAGTTTTCAACATCCCCTCGATCATGTACTTGGTTTGATTTCCAACCCCGGAAGCAGATAGAGGATGGTCGCTCAATGTGAGAATCTTAATCTTTTTGTCAGTCATATTTTTTCCTTAAGGGCATTCTGCGGTCATATTAAAGGGGCACTTAAAGCAATTGCTTCGTTTTTTAAGGTACCGCTTCTTATCAATATTATAAAGCGCCATATGTAATAGTTTAAGTGCATTCTCAGTTTTTTTGACCCCACTAGAAACGCGGAAGAACTCAACCCTATTTTTATTGGCGGTTCTTTTTAAGAGCGCAAAATGAGTTTCAACGCTTTTAGGATCGATACCGTGTTTTTCACAAAAGAAATATTTATATAACGTCAACTGGTAAGTTACAATAGGATCCGAACGCCTACGAGAATTCCATCCCCATGATGTAGTCTTCCAATCTACAATATGATATTTGCCATCCGGCGTCTTAACAACAGCGTCAATAAATCCTTTGAAATTAATATCTTCGCTGATCGGCACCATCAGCCGCTCTTCGCTAGATACAATCTCGTAACTCTTGAAGTATTGATCTAGAGCCGGCTCGATCTCTGGAAGGAGCGCTACGCCCTGTGGTACCATTTCCATGGCTCTTTCGAGGTTGAACTCTACCTTGTCCTCTTCGAGGCGTTTAAGTTCCTTCTGGAAGCCCTTAACGAACGTCTCTGATGCATTAAAGTCCTCTTTAAGCAACTTCTTCTCGCACACGTCATGGATGGCTGTTCCGAACGCTGTATATTCATTTCCCCTAAACGCTTTAATACCGTCGATATAAATAAGTTTGTGGTGGAATGGGCAGAACTCCCAGTTTTTTAGTTCTGAGTATGATATATGTGTCAACTATTAAGCGCTTTCTGTATATAACCTAGCTATAGTATTGTATAATACCGGACTTGTTTCTTTTACGAGCCTGGGTTCTCCAAGATAAAACTTCTCAAACCCGTTAGCAAAGTATTCTCTTAATGAGGTGGCTCCGTATGGCGAAGCAAATAGCCCCATCGTTAAACTTAGTAATGTTGGATATCCAACGCGATCAGACAGAAACTCATCAAAGGCCCTGGTATATTCTGTGTTTATGTAATACTCTTCCGGGAACTCATATCCCTGCGCGTCGAGGATTGCCTTGAGCTTTTCTCTTTTACCGAGAAATTCGTTTTGTAACTTGTTGTCGCTATAAATCTGCGTTCCATAAGTTGATTCGATCGAATGCGCTATTTCGTGAATGACGTTCTCCAGTATATCGTGAGTGGTCGGCTCTTTGTTGGTAATATATATTGCGCCATCGACGTACGCCGCATTGCGTCCATCCAAATCGGGAAAGTCACCAACATAGATTATTTCTATATTTTGTAGTAAATGGCGAGGTATTCTTGTCTCTATTTCGTCTATAAATTCTTCCATGTTAACCTCGTCGGACATAAAAGGATCTTTTATGAGAATAGGAATAGTATCAAACTGACTATGAATATAATATTCACCTCTTTTAGAAGCGCTTTCTCTTATATAATCCATGTTGGTATGCAAATTATTCCTCTTCACTCTTAAGTAGTTCTTCTTGTTCCTCTAGGGCCTTTTGATGTGTTTCTACATCAATAAATGCCTGTCGATATCCACGAATAAAATTCTCTTCTGCGACAGCCATTAAAAACTCTGGGAATTCCTTTGCAAATACTTCGATGGCCATTTCAACGGTGACATCACCATCTTCGGGCTCTAGTGCCTCTCCTATATATTCTACCACAAGTCTTTTTAATCCGCTATCTTTTTCTACGGCCTCTTTCAGTGTGGGATTTTCTTGATCTTCCATTTTTTCTCCTATAAATATTTAGCAGCCCAAGTAGCAACTTTAGATCTTTCACCTTTGTGTAAAGTAACGTGGCCAGCTAGTTCGAAATCCTTAAACTTTTCAACAGCATGAGTGAGGCCGTTAGTGGTCTCATCAACATAAGCATTATCAATCTGTTCAATATCGCCAGTCAAAATAATCTTTGAGCCTTCTCCTACTCTAGTTATTATAGTCTTTAATTCGTGCGTTGTCAAGTTTTGCGCCTCATCAATTATAATAAAAGCATTGGCGATCGAGCGACCTCGAATATATGTTAACGCTTCAATCTCTATTCTACCACGTTCTAAGTACATATCTAAAGTGGTTTTATCATTTCCCATTAAAAACTGAAGATTGTCTTGAATAGGTGTAAGCCATGGTTTCATTTTCTCTTCTAGAGAGCCAGGGAGAAACCCTAAATCTTTTCCTAGGGGTTGTACGGGGCGCGATACAATCATTCGGCTATAACAGGGTTCACCTCTTATCACGAAATCGTCAACAGTTTGTTGTAAAGCAGCCGCTATAGCACACAAAGTTTTACCAGAACCCGCTTTGCCAATAAGCGTGACAATCTGAATGTTTGAATCCATAAGCAAATCAATGGCAAATTGCTGCTCTTTGTTTCGTGGCTTGATGCCCCAAACGCCTTTTTTGTATTTATTTAAGGGTCTTAGGGGCATCGTAGGAGATATATATCGTGCGATCGCTGTCTTCTTTTCGTTAGAGCTAGACACAAGCATCAAAAATTGATTTGGGCGATATTGCGTTGTTTCTAAATCTAGAATAATCTCTTCACCATTATAAAATCTGTCTACTAACTGGTCATCAACCAAATATGACGAAAAGCCAGTAAAAATATTATCGCTGTCATCTACTGCCTGATTACTAATATAATCCTCAGTTGGGAGACCCAATGAGTCACAAATCACTCGCATATTAATATCACGAGAGATCATGATAACTTTACGATCCGGATGGTGTTTGCGGACCGCCAAGGCTGTAGCAATGATAAGATGATCTGGTATAGAAGAATCTAAATCTTCTGGGAGGCCGGCGCTTTGCAGATCC